>Ga0209489_105027_pt1 | contig 23585 bp, 11 predicted proteins | sample SiratrowhiteBW_FD_187527 | JGI IMG/M metagenome (GOLD analysis project Ga0209489, IMG submission 187527) | Root nodule microbial communities of legume samples collected from California, USA - Siratro white BW (SPAdes) (version 2) | ecosystem: Host-associated > Plants > Roots > Nodule | place...
AACACACAAATATTATATATATATATATATATATATATATATATATATATTTGTTATATAATTAGAAATTAGGAGTAACTTTATTAATAATATTTTCTAGGAGAGAACTAGAATCCTGATATAATCTCATAGATATAATTGTATGTCAACATTTTACATCCTTATAAATTATTCAAAAACATATAAGATAATATTTATTTCATATATTCTAGACACTAGACCTAAGTTCTCCATGAGTCAACATTCTTGAGAAATCTTCCAAAATATTTCTTGAATAACTCTTTACTGAGCAGGTTCTACTTTTATCCATAGTACATATGAAAGTAAAACATAAAAAGGAGTACGGTCTTTTATAAGCCTTAAACATCAATCTTAATAAACTTAACAAATAATTCAAATAATGGGAGCCTAAAACTTGAACTGCAACCACAAACAACAGAGCCTATGACTTTACCTATTGCCATAAGAATAAATCTCACTAACATAAGAATCCATATCCACTTTTGATGACCAACCTAAACATCAAAAGTTATTTGGAAAGTGTTTAGGTACTTAAGTATATCTCATCAAAACATTTGTACAATTACAATTATTTTCTCAAAAATTCTGGCCATCTTCCAATAAAAGATATACATACATACATACATACATATATACATATGTATATATATATATATATGTGTATATATATATATATGCTCGCTACCTAACTTTAGCGATGCTGAGTAGGTATCAGATAGTACCAAATTTGGCCTGTGAAATATCCTAGTCTAGAGTGCTATTATGAACTATACAAATATTTATCTACTTGAAATACTTCTTTAGACCCTATCCGGTCTATGCCTTCCATACTGTACTAAATAATGAACTTCCCAAAAACAAACATTCATATATTAACTTGGTTTCAATTCCTTGAAACCTAGACTCTTTCACAACAAACATATTTATGACATTTTCAATAATCTCATAACATAATGAGCATCAAGTTATTCATATGTATCTCAATTCATAAATTGTACGTTACATTCAAACAAATAAACTAGTAAATAATAACATAACATAAAGGTAACTTTTTTTTATCCAAATTCATCAAAAATACGTACTTTTACTTTATATGTATTTATATGTAAAAAATATGATATTTAAAATATAACAAAATAGAATAAAATAAGAATTAAAGCAAGAATTTTAAATAAATATAATTTTGATAAAATTGGATATAACTTAAGTAAAATAAATAAGATCACTTAGTAACTAGAGATAAAATAAAATAAACAGGACTAGTGTGTAACTGAAGATCAAACAAATAAATAAAATAAATAGGATCAACGTGAAAGTGAAGATAAAATAAATGAAATAAATAAAATAAATAGGATGAATGCGTAACTAGAGATAAAATAAAATAAATAAAATAAAAAAGATCGTAATTATAGATAAATTAAATAAATAAAATAAAAAAGATCAATGCAAAATTAAAGATAAAATTAATGAAATAAATAAAATAAACAAGATTAGTACGTAACTAGAGATAAAATAAATGAAATAATCACAAGATCAGTGTTAAACTAGAGATAAAAGAAATAAAACAACCAAGACTAGTGTGAAACTAGAGATAAAAGAAATATGACCAGTAAACATAAATATAAATAAAATAGTTAGAATTAGTGCACATAATTAAAATAATAATATAAATAAGACTAGTGCGTAACTAAAGATAAAATAAATAGGACTCATGCGTAACGGAGATAAAATAAATAATGCGTAACTAGAGATAAAATAAATAAAATAATAGAAAAACAGATAGAGTAAAATAATATATAGTTCAAAATAAATAAAAGATTACAAAAACACTCTTAAGTTTATTAAGATTTCTCTTCCTTTTCTCTCATTTCTTCTTCTCTCTATCTATTTTTCTCTCTCCTTTTTCTCTTCTTTCTTTCATCTTTCTTTTTTTCTTCTTTGTGAGGAACTTGTTTGATGACCTTCTCCCATCTCATTCCACTCCTTTGTATACATATAAATTTATTTGTTTTTATAATATTTTTATAAGTCTTACCTTTATTTAATAAAAGAATCTTTTATTCATATCTTATCTTTTTATTATTTTATTTTTTTATTAAAAGAATAATGATTACATTAAATGTAATCCTATCTTCTTATAAGATTTAAGAGTTCATTCAAATTCTTTTTCTCTTTCTCTCTCTTCCTTTTCTCTTTTTTCTTTTTCTCTCCTCTTTCTTTTTCTCCCTTCTCTCTCCTGCCGTACTCTTTTCATTCTCTCTCCTCTCTTTTTATTTTCTTCTTCTTTATATTTTTCTTCACCCCATCTCATCTCACCCCACCCATGATAGAAATTTATTATTTTTTAAAATTTTATTTAAAATCGTGATTACCTTTGATGAAATATTTTGTTCTTATCTTATCTTTTTATTATTTTTATTTCACATTAAAAAATAAGGATTACATTACATTAAATGTAATTCTATCTTTTTATTTTTTTTCTTTTATGTTTTTTTTCTTTCATATCCATTAAAAAGTTATTTTAATTAATTATTATCAATATTCTTAGTAATTATTTAATTAATTCTTTATTGAATTTTTTATTTTTGTAAAATATTATTGTTTTCATTTTTAAATAATTGTATATAATTTTTTAATATTTATAAATATATTTTATTCATAACATATATATTTATTTATTCTTATGAATATTTTTATTTTATTTAGTCATAATGTTTTAAAAAAATGACTTGATTTGTTATCTAATGTTCAGGTAATACAAACTATTTTTAAAATGAGAATTATCTCACACAAATTAAAATTATAGTTAATAAAATGACTGATATAGTTATTTAAACTTAGGGGTGTTACATCATCAATGTTGACTTTAATCAAACCAACTTAAGAAAAGCACAAAAAAACTTACACATGAGACATAACCTTTCTAGTTCTAGTGGTAATACCAAAATGTTTTAAAATAGAAAAATCTGAAATTTGGTTAGCCATATGCTTCTTGAAAGTGTTACTTGTGGTTTGAATACAATCCTTAATAACATGTAAAACGATATGCATGTTAATAACCTACTGAAATCTGTTAAATTCCTCATCCTCCAAGAGGACTACAAGAATCTTTAATAAAAGTAATAAAACCAACAAAAGATCAGTCTATAAGATAAAGAAAAATATTTCTCAGCCAATTCCATGTAAAGGAAATAACAGAATAATTAAAAAACGGATCATCAATATCTTCAACTTGCAACTTGCATAGAGAATACATAAAACAAAAAGAAACACCTCTTTTCAGAACATCTAGACCAATAAGCAAACACTTATGAAAAAGCTTCTAAAAGTCTTAAAAGGGGGAGTAGAATTAGACCAGATGATTTTACCTCAATCACAAGTGGGATGGGTAAAGCAAAAATTTTTTGTTTTCTTCTAATTAAGAATACCACTATCCTCAAGTTTCTAATTTGGGTTATTGGGAAGATACGTGATAGCCAAATGGTGCAAAGTAGTCTGAAGTTGAGTATGTTGCAACAAATTTTGAGACAAATTCCAAGATGAACCATTTCAACCTTCAACCACATTAGATGTAAGAGTAATCATTTTCTGAGAAGGCATACCTACCAAAAGAGAAATGCATTTGAAAAAACACTAAAGATCATTCTAGAAATTTTTTGACTCCGACTAATAGTTCAGAAAGTATTCTTCAAAATAATATCATAAAAATGTTTGATCCTTCGCCAAATAGAAGAAGATTGATGAGCACGAACCTTAACATTTAGAGTAGAGGAATTTATAATGCATTAAACCAGACCAAGGTAGAGATATGCAAAATTCCATGTAAGTTGAAGAAGGTAAGCATTATTATCAATCTACAAATCCAAGACCTGCAAAACTCTCATTATGCTTAAGAGCACACACCAACTTCACATTAACAACCAATTTTACGAATATCACTAGTTTAGATAAAATTTCTGACCTATTTACTCTCTTTTTTACAAGTTTATAGACCATATGAAAACTCTAGGGTATAATACCAAAGACAACAGAGTTAAAAAGATGTACACGTCCATCATACTAAGACACTTACTTTTCTAAGAAGCAAACTTACTCTTGACTCTATCAGCTAAAGGTTAAAAATACTATATCTTAGAGGCATTAGAAAAGATAGGAACACCTATATAATTTAAAGAAAAAGAAACTGCAGATACTATTATCAAAAGAATAGACTCATCAATAGTGAAAAAAGACACTTTTGAAATAGTTCATCCATTGACTTAAGCTAGAACCGTAAATATGAAAGAATTATATAAGATTGATCATATAAAGATTTTCTAGTGGTCCTAGAGAAAACAAAGATGTCATCAACTTAGAGGATGTGGGTAGGAAAATCCTTACCCTTAGGACCAATCATAGGAATAATCTAGTTAAAAAAAGCCAATTGAGAAATTCCTCTACTAAAGCACTTATTTAGCTAAACAAAGAAGTAGGGATAACAAAGGATCACTTTGATAAACACCTTTTCCACAATTAAAATAGCAAATCATATTACCATTGATCCTGATCGAAAGAAAAATATATGATTAGATACACTACAAGAAAAAAGTTGTTTAGAGACCAATTTTTAGTTACCAAATAAAATGGTTACTAACTGTGACCAAAATAGTTACCAAATTAGATTTTGGTTGCTAAATAACTACAAAATAGAAGTAATGATTGGATTTAGTGACCAATTAAGTCAAATAATTGGTATCTAACATTAGCTACCAAGGTTTTAGTGACCTATATCATTAGATTCTAAATTGGTATCTAATTAAGTTAGAGACCAATTTAGAATCTAATGACATAAGTCACTAAAACTTTGGTATCTAATGTTAGATACCAATTATTTGACTTAATTGGTCATTAAATTCAATCATTACTTATATTTTGTAGTTATTTAGCAACCAAAATTTAATTTAGTGACTATTTTGGTCACAATTAACAACCATTTTATTTGATATTTAAATATTGGTCTCTAAATAATTTTTTTCTTGTAGTGATAACATAAATCCAATTTATAAAAATGGAGTGAAAACCAAAGAACCTGTAACAAAAAGTCCTATCTAAGAATGTCAAAATTTTAAAAATATAAATCTTAATAACATATTTTTTTCATATAATATACATGATTAATTTAATACAAATTTATGATCATAGAATGCAACATTTATGGTGAATAAATGCAGTATTTATTATCCTCTTATTGCTAATTAAAGTTTATATAAAACAATAAATATAATATTTGTAGATCCTTTATATAAAAAAATTAAACAATAAATGAAATATTTATAGATCCTCTTATTGCTAATTAAATTTCATATAAAAAATTAAACAATAAATATTGTATTTATTGATATAATTATTGCTGAACAAATTTTATAAAACAAATAAAATATTTAATGTACTCTTTAATGTTTTTTTTTTCCTGAAATTTTAGTCTTTTATTTATTAATTACCTTTATTTTTTAATGATTTGCATGCAATTTTAAAAATGTTAATATTTAATTATATATAAATTTCTTTAACTTTTAGCTTAATTGTACATAATTTTTGTATTACTTTAGCTATGACACAGTATTGAAAAGAGTAATAACTCCATAAACTTATTTCCAAATATAATTTAATATTTTTAAAATTAACAGTTGAATAAATTTATAAACGATTAAAAATGAATGGATCAAAATTACATAAAAATAAGTGCAGAGATCGTAGATAATTAAACATTAAAGGACTAAAATTAAGAAAAAATTCGAATTACGAATTTTATAAAATACAAGTACTAACATTACAATTAAATTTGATATTTAATATATATTGATAATTTATATATATATATATATATATGAGAATTTATAGTTAATTGAAAATATAAAAAAATTATAAAAAGATAAATTAGAGGATATATTTTTTAGGCGTGTGAATTTTTGGGAAATAAAAATTCCTATCTTCAATAAAGAAAAAAAAATTGGGAAATTTACATACTCCCCCTTCGTGCTATTCAATTTAGAAAGAATATGAATATATTCCTATTCAAAATTATTTATTTCCATTAACAATTATTTAGTTAATTATTTTTTAAGAAATAAGAATATTGAAAAATTAATTTTCCTAAAATAAAATAAACCATGCATGGTAATAGGAATACCATAAGACAGGGAATTCCAAAACGGTAATTTTCACCAAGTTCAAGGGTATTATTGCCACATCCCTAACCCAATCCTTTATCCACGTAACCATCCTCTGTTCTTACTTCTATATATGACGCTTCCCACATTCTTCTTTCTCTCAAGTCCTTCTCTTCAGTTTTCACCTTCACTTCTCTGATCTGGTCGGGTTTTCTCCGGATCTTATAACCGGAAAGTCCTCAGCCGCCAGAGTGAAAATGACGTTTCTCCTTGCGACGAGGCTTTTGATGCGACGATCGCCGTCACTTCACTGGCGACGCAGCTTTGCTCGGGCAGCGGTGGAAGCCGAGAAGGACCCTGCCGCCCGAGAGCTTCCGCCGTTTGATTACACTCCGCTGCCGTATGCGGGGCCCACCACCGACGAGATTCTGGCTAAGCGCAGAGAGTATCTGAGTCCTTCCATTTTGCATATGTACAAGAACCCCGTGAGTTCGCGCAACACCCGATTATTCCCCATAAAAACGACGTCGTTTGGAAGTTTTTACCATGCAGAACAAAACCAGTCCTGCAATTTTATATGATTTTGAAAAGAATTTTCATATATTATAATATTTAAGAAATTTTTTTAATATAATAACTTTTGATGAATAACATTCTCAAGAATATGCGTATTTGTATTATTTACAATAATTTAATTTTTATAAATAAAATGATTCATGCGTTAATTAATCAAAAATATGATTATCAAAAATATTATTCAGGTTAGTTTGTAATCAATTAAAAACTATTTTACAGTACTAATATATTATCATTCTGTATGTGTTAATTCTCGATATTAATTTTTAAACTAATAATTATTTTCTAAAGAGTTCTAGTAATTTTTTTTCCTTTAGTAGGCTTTAATGCAAGAGGGAAAATATTTAAAGCTTTTTCTGAATGAATTGGCTGTAATGCGTGTTGTTTTAAAATGTTTATTCGTAAAGCAATAAATGTGACTGCAATATTAATTTAATGCTAATCATTAATTAATTCCAATTTTTTGATATTTAATGAGAATAATAAAGATTTATATATTTGGAAATAAATAGTGATAAAGCGGTGGTTGTGGGGCAGGTGAACATGGTGGAGGGAAAGAAACAGTACCTGTTCGATGATAAGGGGAGAAGATACGTGGACGCCTTTGGAGGTATTGCTACGGTGTGCTGCGGGCACTGTCACCCTGATGTGGTGGAGGCCATAGTGAAACAAACCACAAAGTTGCAGCACTCCACGGTTCTCTACCTTAACCACAACATCGCCGATTTTGCTCAGGCTTTGGCTTCTAAGCTTCCCGGTGACCTCAAGGTTACTACTCTCTCTTTTCCACACTCTTTTTGTTTCTTCCTATTTTTCTTTATTAACTTTTTTTTATTTTTAATGGGATTAGGTAATTTTGAAATTATGACGTGGATATCCACTGTATAAAAGGTTAATTCGGCTTCATGTAACCGTTTAAAATTAGCTTTTAAAATAAAATAAATCTTAAAGAAACATCTGTTACAACCACCACAACAGTGAAAATGACAATTACCGAAACAGTTATAACAAATATTACTTTTTTTAAGAGAAATTTAAAAATATACCATCGTAATTCCTTCCTTAATCGATTAATAATAAAAAAATTATAAAATTAAATAGATCATGATTGAGAAATGCGATTTTGTTTTACAGATATTGTAATTCATAAATATAATTTTAATTTTTAATTTTTATGACATAAAAGTTGAATTTATTACCCATGATTTCGTTTTATATTTTTTTAGGCGCTTCTGTTTTCCTTTTCATTGAAGTTATGCTTATCAAATAGCTTCAATACAAACAATGTAGGAATCGTGATAAACGCGACTTCCATAAAAAATTTAAAATATTATTTATTACACGCAACTTTAATAATATATCTATATCTATCCATATATATATATATAGAAAATAAAATCATATATGTCAAATATGATTTCTGTATTTTTAAAAATAAAATATTAGAATCATATTTTTGAAACAGAACTTTATATTAGGATTTATCCTATTTTATAATTTGCTCATCTGTAATTTTTCTCTCTCTCTCTCTCTCTCTCTCTCTCTATATATATATATATATATATATATATATATATATATATATATTTATATTTGATGTTGCCTCCATTATTTTCTGTGAAGTTTAACTAGTCTATGAATTGTTAACTTGTGTGGATTCTAATTTACTTATTTGTTCGCTTACATTATGGTTACCAAAGTTGACTTAAGTACTAGATGTTCTCATATGTTGTCTTCCAATTCTTTTTTGTCACCAGCTTTTCATTCCATATCTGTAAGCTAAGAAAAATTAAATTGGAGGACTTTGAGTTTATCCTTCCTTGAATTGATTATTTTACGTGAAAAAGGTTTATAATTATTATTTTCAACAAATGCCATTTTTCAATAGGAAATGTATAACATTCAAATGAGTTAAGATCTATGTTGCAGTGACATGGATATGACATCGGGTACAAACACAGGGGTATGGGATACAATAAATTTAAAAATCTAGGAAACCGATACATTAAGATGAATAAAATATATTCATATAAAGACAAAAGGAATTTTATAAAAATCTTGGATACATTAATGTAAAATAAAAAGTATCCAAAATAAATAAAAATAGAATTTTATATGAACAATGCTAAATTGAATAAATGATAAAAGAACACAAATAAGCATAACATATAGCATAAAGGGAGATTCAATTCTTGAACAAGAAGATGGGGATGAAGCTGAATGGAGTTTCAATGCAATGGATTGAAGATTGAGAATTGCAGCACCATACATGACCCACCATTCCTTTGATTTTTAGTTCCATCTATTTATCTTGTAAGGAATCAAGTTGTACAAACTCTTCTTGGGCACTTGACTCTAGTTATCCCCATGAGTGCCCAATGCACATTCGGTAATGGTACGTACTCAATATGTGTTGATTTTAGGAGTGCTTGAACTTTGGAAGTTAAGGTAGAAGAACTAGAATTCCAATTGTCTTTTCAAGTTTTGACAGCAAAGAACCATTTTCATAGTTATGCATACTCAGTATGAGTACATAACCAATACGTGTTGATTTTAGTAGTACTTGAGCTATGGAAGTTAGGATAGAAGAACTAGAATTCAAACTGTCTTTTTAAATTTCCAAAGGAAGGGTGTCCCTTGATGCTTTCAAGCAGGTGTAAATTGTGGGACTTGTTTTGCTACCTGAACAAATCTTGTTAGGTTATCTAAAGTAAAGTTACCTTTTATCTGCCTAAAGCAATCATAATTCATTGCTTTATAGTGTGCTTATGTGTGGAGGTGAACTTACTCTTAGCACTAAAATAACCTTTTCCATACAACCAACTATATTTAGAGATATTTTAATTTCATTTGTGGGACTTAGAACTTTATTTTACCGTTTTCCTTTTGTTTATGATTTTCTCATTTGTTGCTTGATTATGCGTGCATCTTTAGAGAGGGAATGAATTCTGTGGGCTGCCACCACCAAGCCTGTTTATTTAAGTTGACACTCTTTGCTTTGTAGGCTGCCACCGCCAATCCTGTGGTAGGTTCCCATGTTTGGGTGGAGGATTCTGAAGTAGCTTGGATAGATGGTGAGGTCTTGGAGGTTAAAGGAGGAGAAATCAAAGTCCTTTGCACTTCAGGGAAGACGGTGAGAATGCTTTAATATTTATTAAATTGAATCCCATTGTTCACCATTTTCTTGTCCTGTAAATTTATCAGCATTGCTTTGAGTGCTTTAAACATAAATGACTAGTGGGAATATTTAAGAGAAGCAGAAAAAAGATAAGGTAGCTTAGTGCTTGCAGTATCCTGCAGGTCATTTGGTGTATACTAGGCATAAGTTTTTGAAGTCAGAAGTCAAAACTTGGAACGTTCTGATGTTTTAACATTGTGCGCCTCTGTCTTGAAATTTGCAGGTTGTTGTTAAATCTTCTAGTGTTTACCACAAAGATACTGAAGCCCCACCATGTGGAGTGGATGATATGACAAAACTTGCTTATCTACATGAACCTGGTGTCCTGGATAATCTGAGATCAAGATATGATATCAATGAAATTTATGTGTGTATTTTAGATTCCTACTCTCCAAATAGTCTCCCTTGCATCTTAATATTTTTATATTTACCTGACATTGGCGCATTCCAAATTTTGCTTCCAGACTTACACTGGGAATATATTGATTGCTGTGAATCCTTTCATAAAGCTTCCTCATTTATATGATAGCCATATGATGGCACAATATAAAGGAGCAGCTTTTGGTGAGCTAAGTCCACATCCTTTTGCGGTTGCAGATGCAGCATATAGGTAATTTCATTCCTTTTTGTGCAAACAGTTAATTTATTAAAGTGCAAGTCTGACCATATAAATTATTATGGATTTAGACTTATGATTAATGAGGGGATCAGCCAGTCAATATTGGTTAGTGGTGAAAGCGGGGCTGGGAAAACAGAAAGCACCAAGTTACTCATGCGCTATCTTGCTTACATGGGAGGAAGAGCCAAAAATGCTGCCGAGGGTAGAACAGTTGAGCAGAAAGTTCTGGAGGTAAGGGATCAATCCTTTGTAGATTTGTTTTCTGGCTAGCTGGTTGGCTACCGTAGGTTTTTTATGTTGTTTCTTTCCTTTGGCAGTGTTTAAATTTGTTAAAACCTTATCTTATATTCACTTAGCTGGCCTTTTTACCTGTTCCCCCCTTGACAGTCCAATCCTGTTCTAGAAGCCTTTGGCAATGCAAAGACTGTTAGAAACAATAATTCAAGGTGAGAAGTTACAGTAAGTTTTCTTCCCTCCATTAGTTGTTTGCAAAATTTTACTCCTGTCTGATATGTGCTATTTTGTTACTTGTGACTTCTACAGTCGTTTTGGTAAGTTTGTGGAGATTCAATTCGATCGGAGGGGAAGAATTTCTGGGGCTGCTATCAGAACTTATCTGCTGGAAAGATCACGTGTCTGCCAGGTGTCAGATCCAGAGAGGAACTATCACTGTTTCTATATGCTCTGTGCTGCACCTCCGGAGGTAATTAGATGCCTGTTGTGTAGAGTCAAGATTAGATTGACAGAAAGATTTGAAAATTCAATTTATACTATACTTATAATATATAGACCTTATGGCAACAATAAATTTGTTTTCAGTATTTAATTATAAATGAGCAACCTTCGTTTTGTCATCTGTTGTATATTTTTTCAAGCTCTTTTGTATGATGTGTCCTTCCTGGTTTAGTTATGAAATGATGTTGGTGTAACCTGTTAATATTAAGTCTGCACTTGGCTTCTTTGGGTTATATTTTTCTTGAGCTTCTTTATTTACTTCTGGCAGGATATTAAGAAGTTCAAATTAGGAAATCCTAGAGAATTTCATTATCTGAATCAAACAAATTGCTTTGAGTTGGAAGGGGTTGATGAGTTAAAAGAATATCGTGATACGAGGAGAGCAATGGACGTTGTTGGAATAAGTTCTGAGGAGCAGGTATTTTATTTGGATTTTCTGCAAGTTTGTGAATAGCTTCTTAAAATATAATGTGTTTCAATGCTTGATTTTTTTTTTGTTTTCGTCACCATTGCTGTGCAGGACGCAATATTTCGAGTGGTTGCGGCTATTTTGCATCTTGGCAACATTGAATTTACGAAAGGGAAAGAAATGGACTCAAGTGTGCCCAAAGATGAAAAATCTTGGTTCCATCTACATACTGCTGCCGAACTTTTCATGTGAGCCAACTTTGCAAGCTTGCATTTGTTAAATATAATCTCTTAGTAGACTTGCATTTTGTATCCTTTCCATGTGACATGCTTGGCTTATAATTTTTTTCAGGTGTGACGCAAAGGCACTTGAAGATTCTCTTTGCAAGCGTGTAATTGTTACTCGTGATGAAACTATAACAAAATGGCTGGATCCAGAATCTGCTGCACTCAGCCGAGACGCTTTGGCTAAGATTGTGTACACAAGGCTGTTTGATTGGTAAGTCTGAGAGGGTTGCTTGAAGATGATGTTTGAGCCCTAAGATTGATTTGCTTACAAATTTGGTCAATTTGCCTGTAGTTCCCACTTCTGTAAATTTCTGTCATCTTTTGCAGGCTGGTGGATAAAATTAATAATTCAATTGGACAAGACCCTGATTCAACATCCTTGATTGGCGTGCTGGATATTTATGGTTTTGAGAGTTTCAAGACTAACAGGTGCATTACTGGTACTCCTTTTGCCATGTAATTAACTTGGGTTGATCTGGTTGAGTGAACATCAAAGAAAACAAAGGGTATATTAATACACTATGCCATTATTTAACATTGTGACTTCTAAGAAATGGATAGGGCATTCTTTTATCATATTGCTCCACTCCATTTCAAAGCACAATATTATGAATTAGTCCACTTGTCACCTTAAGGCATCTAAGCATATTCCTGATTAAACTCAATTGTGATGAAATTTTGTTACCTGGTCATAGTGGTAGGTTACAGATATTTTATTATTACCTGATTGTTCTTTGTACATTGCAGTTTTGAGCAATTTTGCATCAATTTGACCAATGAAAAACTTCAGCAACATTTTAATCAGGTTTGTTTTGTAAATAAAGATTATGTTCTTGATGGTTGCTCTGCCATCTCTTGCTTGTATATTCGATGAGGATACTGTTATTTTTACTCATTTTACACATGCTCTGCAATGATCAAAATTCTTGATCTGCAGCATGTCTTCAAAATGGAGCAAGAAGAATACAAAAAAGAGGAGATTGATTGGAGTTACATCGAGTTTGTTGATAATCAAGATATTCTAGATCTCATTGAAAAGGTTTTTCCTTCTCACTCCACAATCATTATGTTGATTGGCTTTATGGATTGTACCGATCTTTTATTTAAGTTGTTCCTTTCTTTTGAAAATGTTACTGAACCCACATCAATTGGAGATATGACTAAATTATGATATATAAGTGTGTGCAAACTCAGTTTACAAGTTGATTTTGTGAAGTTGAGTTAGACTTAAATTCTATGTTTTAAGATGGGATTAAAGCTTATTTTATCAAGGTTTGTTGGGCCTATTGTACTATTTGCTATTGAACCAGACACAAAGATTTAGTCTTATACTTGAGATGTTCAGTTCTCATGTGAAGGGGTGTGTTAGAGATTCCATATTAAGTAAAAATATGGCCAAACTATAATATATAAGTAGGTACAAACTTGATCTTACAAGTTTATTTTGTGAAGTTGAGTTAATCTTAAAGTTTCATTTCTAAGAATAAAATATGGACTAGATGTGAAGGGTGAAGGTTACATTTGGTAGGTTCTAAAGCCCACTGTAATATGTGTGGCTGAACGTGAAAGTGACTAGCTTGCATGCTGGTTTATGCGAGAGAGATGTTGTAGCGTGAAACGTATTTTCCTTGATCACTTGATGGTGACTTTATTCTAGAGCTTCATTTTCACTATAAACTATTTCTTGGCATGCACTAGTATGCTAATATTTCTTTTTTAATTATTAAAAACAGAGGGCAAATTAGAATTTTTTTTTAATAAGAAAATGGGGAAACATGATGATGAATATTAAAATTTCACATGCACATTGATAATAACAACTTAATTTTTGATAAGGTTATGAAATTTTAAATGACTACTCACTATAATTACAGTTTCCGTTCAGAATTAAACTGTTATTTTTAAGACAGACATTTTGCCAGATTAATATAGAAGATATGGGATTAACGTATCTTGAGATTCATTTTACTGGAAACTAAATGTAGATACTGTCCAGAAAGTATGCTTAATGTCAAGTGTTAGGATGGGTGGGGATCAAGTGATTTGGAATTACGACAAAGTTAGTAATTCAGCGATTCCTCCATACCTTTTATGGGTGGTGTACAAATTAGTTTTACAAGGAAACTTAAGCTAGATTTTGAATTTCTCTTCTTCTCACATGTCTTCAAAATGGAGGGAATAATTTGAAAATAGCTGTTGATATGATTTATGTGATCAATTCATACTCAAGCTCCTATTTACCTGAAGTCAAATGGTCAACATAAAAGGATCAGATTCATTTCTCTTTGATGGTTAAAAATAAAAGTATTAAGGTTGTCAGTTTACATCTATTAAGATGTAGGTTTTGATAACAAGTTTGATATAAAAGGGGAAAGGAAAATGTGAATACCTTGGAAGTTGAAAATATATTTTCAACTTTTGTGTAGGCGAATCATGTTACTATGTTAGTACTTTGTCAATGTGTTATTAATGATTTTGACATATTCTTTACTGCCTGATAACAAAATTGTGTTTGTGCCATATTTTGTCATTTGTAGATTGATTATTTTGTCATTATTTGTTTTGTATAATTTCAGAAACCTGGAGGAATTATTGCTCTTCTTGATGAGGCTTGGTAAGTCTACTTTGTACTGTACCTTTGAATTGGTATTGTGGGTCTTAATATCACAATACTGCTGGTTGAATTCATTAATTTTAATCTGCCATAATTTTCATAACTTTTTTGTTGATGCTCAGATAAGCTATATATGTATTCATTTTGCAGTATGTTTCCTAGATCAACACATGAAACTTTTGCTCAAAAGCTGTATCAGACATTCAAAAACCATAAAAGGTTCAGCAAGCCCAAATTGTCTCGTAGTGACTTCACAATTTGCCATTACGCGGGTGATGTAAGTTGGAATATTGTACTTTTGTTTCTGCATATATAATAACCAGAATGCTTGATGTGATCTGTGTCAATTTTAGGTCACTTATCAAACTGAACTGTTCCTGGACAAGAACAAAGATTATGTTGTTGCAGAACACCAGGCACTTCTTTATGCTTCCAAATGCCCCTTTGTGTCTGGGTTGTTCCCCCCTTCCCCTGAGGAATCATCCAAACAATCAAAATTTTCTTCAATAGGTTCCCGGTTTAAGGTTGTTTTTTTATTCCCCATTGATTAAAGATGCATTGTTAATCTCTTCCTTCACCTCTGTAGTTTTGAAATCTTTCGTATTTCATGCAGCAACAATTGCAAGCACTACTTGAAACTCTCAGTGCCACTGAGCCGCACTACATTCGTTGTGTTAAACCCAATAATCTTCTTAAGCCAGCAATTTTTGAGAATAAAAATGTTTTGCAGCAATTGCGATGTGGGGTAAGACTTGCTTGCTTGTTTTTGGACTGTGTAATTGGTATTGTTATTGAAGCTATAATCTGTCCCTGTGTGAGTATATATTGATTACATAGTAAATCTAATTGTAGGGTGTTATGGAGGCAATTAGGATAAGTTGTGCCGGTTATCCGACTAGGAAAACATTTGATGAATTTGCAGATCGATTTGGACTTCTTGCACCTGAAGCTATGGACGGGAGGTATATAAGTTTTTAATCTTCATTGTCAGTCCCATTAGTTTTGATATTTTGAAAACCTGATTTATTTCATGCTATACTTGTTAGTTCTGATGAGGTCACTGCTTGCAAGAGGATTCTGGAGAAGGTTGGACTTAAGGGCTATCAGGTAACTATTTACACGTGTTCAGACCTTTAATTCATTTAGAGACTTAGTCTTCAATTGAGTTTTATCAATGGAGTTTAGGATATATTTGTTTCTGAAGTAGAAAATAACAATTTTTAATCCATTTACTTTGAATCACTTGGATAAAAAAATGCTCTGTACTGAGAAATCTTCATTGACCTGAGTATTGGCAAAATTGTCTAATCTATATCCTGCCGATCTCTGATATTTTTTTTACACTTATTGGAAATTAATGATGTATATCCTCCCAATTTTTGTCTATTTTGTTACTGCTTTGGAGTTTTTGCTGGGACCAGCAATAGCTTTTCCTAAAATGTAGTTGTGGTTTAGGAATTATAACTACTTTATATCTTTGACAAGTGTGTAATGAACTCAAATTGTTATTTATGTTCATCTGTGCTCGTTACAAAGAATTTTTATTGTTAAATGAGCCAACCGCAGATTTTCTTTACAAGATTATATTCAGTTGTTGTGGTTTATTTTACTGTTTCTTGCTGCAGATTGGTAAAACAAAAGTGTTTCTTCGAGCTGGTCAAATGGCAGATCTAGATACTCGTAGAAGTGAGGTCTTAGGAAAGGCAGCAAGCATTATTCAGAGGAAAGTGCGCACCTTTTTGGCCTGCCGAAGTTTTGTCTTGATACGTTTGTCTGCAATAAAAATTCAAGCTGCATGCAGAGGTATCTAATTGTTTCCTAGAAATATTAGCTCACCAGTTGAATTCTGAGAAAAACTTATATTTGGAAAGTTTCATGAGTTTCTTGATTGTGATTATAGGACAACTTGCTCGGAAAGTTTATGAAGGATTGCAGCGGGAGGCTTCTAGTCTGATGATTCAGAGATTTTTCCGCATGCATGTTGCTAGGAAGGCATATAAAGAATTGTATAGCTCAGCTGTTTCTCTTCAGACTGGTATGCGAGGGATGGCTGCTCGTAGTGAGCTGCGCTTCAGGAAGCAAACTAGGGCTGCTATTGTCATTCAGGTAGAGAATTTTGAAAATACATCGGTGTAGTATGCTTTGAAATAATTTTAGCAATGTTATTGTCCAATTCCAAAGTCCATTTATCCTCTACAAAATCATTGTTGATGAGCTTGGTTTTTTATTGTTCTAAATATTTTTGTTTCATGGTGATTTATGCTTGCAACTGTGATTATTTTGTGTATTGCAGAGCCACTGCAGGAAATACCTGGCACTCTATCATTTTACAAACTTAAAGAAGGCAACAATTACAACACAATGTGCATGGAGAGGAAAAGTTGCTCGACAAGAATTACGGAAGCTCAAGATGGTAACACTTCCCCTTCTCCCCATTTATGAAAGAACACTTGAATCAATCAATTAAACGTTTTAATCTTAATTTGGTAAGTTATAAATATTACTGATAAATAAGATTAAATGTCAGAAGTAAAAACTGTCTTGTTTAGATGCCTAGCAGTGTGGCAGAGCCCCTTATTCATAAGAACTGTAGTAAGGTTCCCCTTCTTATTTCAATTGATGAAGAGACCACTGGCGTAGAGCTTCCGTAGCAAAAAAGAGATATTCAATACTAATTTTTTGCTACTGGAGAAAATTAGATGTAGGCAGTTGACAAACTAGGATTTGTGGAAGATTGTGCTTGGTTGTTGTGTTTTAACCTCAAGTATTCTTGATATTCTTCATTAGAAAACTTTGGTTTACTTGTTTTGAATTTGGATATATTTGTTGTCTTGTCAAGAAAGTCATGTAAAGAGTAACAATTTTCTCAAGTATTACCCATTCTTTACAATAAGAGCATTGATGATATCCTCGACCACTATGCCCTCATCTATTGCCACATCCTCTCCTTGCACGAGTAGATACCATAGTATAAGCTTTGGTAGATTCATGAAGATTTCTACTTTTGAGAGTTGGAACATGGAGGATTCGTGTTGTTAGACTTTACATTGATATAGCGTGAGTGAGAACCGGGCCATTCTAGTTGGGCGTCACTCAAAGAGATGCTTAAGATTTAGTGGTCATTAAAGGAAAAAGCGGAGTCCAACAACAACAAATGGTTGTGGAAGGTGGTTGGAGATAGTGGGTAGTGGTGGAAGATGTTTTCCCGTCAGAAAATACAATCAGAGTGCGATCAACTCAATCTGATACCAACTTGAAAGATTATATACGAGGAAAATAGTTTTGAGAGATCTTAACTTAGATTTCCCTACTTATTCAAATTCATATGTATGTATGTATGTGTGTGTGTATTTAAGCATAAGTGGCTTACAATAGAAGCTTAAGGAAGAGAAATTTCACTTAGTATTTTAGGTTGCAGATCAATACATCACAAAACAACTTTTGCTTAGAAGATAATATAAACTATTCTAACAAAAATAAAGCGTTTACACCAAACTGTTTCTCATAAAATATGTACTTTGGGATGTAACTGCAAGAAACCTTACTCAATTGCAATAAAGAAACAAAGTTCAGTAATATTATTATCCTAGCACTCCTTGTCTACTCCTGTATACTGAACTCTTTCATCTTTAAATATTTTTCTTTTCCTTGTCTTGCCATGTTGTGTGAATGATGTACTTAGATCATTCTATAACTAACTTTACTATAGTCAACTAATACCCTAGGGATTTCAGTTATAGACTCATATAAGTATATCATTCACACATACCTACTTTTCCTTCAGTCATTCTAAACTATACCTCTTCTATCATTAGTCAATTCTATATCATCACCTCTGATAAAGATTGGCAGACCATATTCCATCACCTGCGAGCCCAGTTGTAGACTTTTTGGTTTACTTTATGTATAACATTGCCTTATGGAAGCTTAACTAGGAGTACTACTACGTGGGATCATTAAACTTTCCACGATACTGGCTTGAAAATCATAATATTAAAAGGTCAATTATTTTGGTCAGAATCAAGGGATATGCTAGTATTTTGATTAGGAAGGGAGTTCTTATATAGTTCTTATTGTCTTACATGTTACCATTGCTTGCTATTCCTTTTTTTTTGTAATGCTATTCAGCTTTGAATTTTATTTTTATTAATTTCAGGCTGCAAGAGAAACTGGAGCTCTCCAAGCTGCCAAAAATAAGCTTGAAAAGCAAGTTGAAGACCTCACATTGAGGTTGCAGCTAGAAAAACGCTTGAGGGTAAATGATTATTATTTTTGTCAGTTCTAACTTGCAAACAATTTTTTACTGTGGTCAACTGGCAATTTTCCTGCTTTATGATAAGCACTCCAATTAATAATAAATATTGCGGTACAATCTGTTAACTTTATAACAATTATTATTTTTAGATATTTTAAATGGTGGTATGAATCTAATTTGTATAATTGATGGAAGGATATTTTTGTATACGCATGTACTATTTAGTATCATTCCTTGCTATGCCTGTTAAATCTCTATTAACAAATGTAGGTTGACATTGAAGAATCAAAAACACAAGAAAATGAAAAATTACAATCTGCTTTGCAAGAGATGCAAATTCAGTTTAAAGAAACCAAGTTATTGCTTCAAAAGGAGCGAGAGGCTGCAAAAAGAGAAGTTGAGAGAGCACCTGTCATACAGGAGGTTCCTGTTGTTGACCATGCTCTGTTGGAGAAGCTAACTAGTGAAAATGAGAAACTCAAGGTGAGCTGATTATGGGCATAAATATCTCCTCTTCACTGAAATAATTCTTTGTATTTGGTCTACTGTGAATATTCTCACATTTTTGGAAAGATAGGTGGCCATTTCTTTCTATTAATTTTGAGCTTCATGGAGTTCATTACAGACCCTGGTGAGTTCATTGGAAGAGAAAATTGACGAAACTGAAAAAAGATATGAAGAGGCAAACAAGATTAGTGAAGAAAGGTTGAAGCAGACTTTGGATGCTGAATCAAAAATAATCCAGTTGAAGACAGCTATGCAAAGGTATTGTTTGGCATCAAAGCTTCTTTGGTATCTTTATTTGAACTATTGCTATTTCTAGTCTTTGAATAGCAGTCATCCATAGCCTCTATTTGAATTACAAGATTCTGCACTAGCATGACCATTTTTTGTTTTGATTGATATTGATAGGCTCGAAGAGAAATTCTCAGATATGGAATCTGAAAACCAGGTTCTGCGGCAACAGTCTCTGCTAAACACTTCGACAAAAACAATGTCAGAACACCTTTCTACCCACATATCTGAGGTAAATTGTACTTGCTAACGTATGTATGTCTTCATGCTCTTTAAGTATGTCTAAATTCTGTGGAATTTGCATTTTTTTTCTGCAGAAATTGGAAAATGGTCACCATGTTGGTGAAGATCATAGAACTTCTGTAAGTACATTGCTTTGTACCATTTATGTACCTTTCCACTACCAGCCGTCTGTTGTGTTTAGTGAAATTTAAAGAGTCGTGTATGCAGGAAGCACAGAGTGTCACACCTGTTAAGAAGTTTGGTACAGAATCTGATGGCAAATTGAGGAGATCCTTCATTGAGCGTCAACATGTGTGTGCTTAAAAATTTGACGTTTAATTTATCTTTTCTTCATGTAAGTTCAAATTTTTTACACCTTTTTCACTGTAGGAGAATGTTGATGCACTTGTGAACTGTGTTACGAAAAATATTGGTTTCCATCACGGAAAGCCTGTAGCTGCATTTACCATTTATAAATGTCTCCTCCACTGGAAATCATTTGAGGCTGAAAGGACAAGTGTATTTGATCGCCTTATCCAGATGATTGGTTCTGCAATTGAGGTGACATTTTTTTCTTCAAAATTATTGGATTAAACCGTCACCTAATAGCTTAAGCTTTTGATATTATATTTTAGACTATTAGAGCCTCTACCTATCCTTGCCATGTTCATTGCGATAATTACACTAGTCATTCTAACTTTAGTCTAATGTATTGTATTGTTCACTATCTGTTTATAACAGCGTATGTTAATTTGGAGTGAATTACGCTGTTCATTACACTAATTCTTCTAGCTTTTGATATAATAGCTTAAGTTTTGATATTATTTTAGACTATTAGAGCCTCTACCTATCCTAGTCATGTTGCATGCCATAATTACAATGGTTATTCTAATTTTCTACATTCTAAATTATTGATTAGTTAGTCTAATGTATTGTATTGTTGATTATCTATTTATGGCAGTGTATTCTAGGTGGGAGTGAGTTACACTGTTCATTACACTAGTTATTCTAGCTTTTGGACTTGAGTAAAGCTTAGTTCAAATTCAAGATGGATTCAAACCCTATCATAGATTTGATATTGGGCCACCCTCAGCTGTCCCAAATTCTACATGACCGTGCAACTCTCCCAGCACAATCTATTTGGCTTCCCAACTTTTCTAGTGCAATAATAATAATAATAATAAAAACATTCCTACAATCTCAACGCTCTAGATGTCCAAATCCTAGACATGGGGGTTGTGTATCCACATCAACTATAGCTGTAGCAGAAGTAGAACTTATAAGGCTTGGGTAATCCTCACCTCTTGAGCTAACTTTTGGGGTTAAGCTTAGGCCTAGCTCAAATTCAAGAGCGTGAATATGTTTTCTATTTGAGATATGTTAGAAGTAATATGAGTGCATTTGCAATTTTTTTTTCTTTTGCCCTGGGCTATTTTATATTTTAATTGTTATAGTTATCCCTCCAGCCATTTTTCTTCGAGAGCTTATGAGCCAATTTGCATAAACATTTGTTAAACAATCAATTTTTTTTTACTTTCTGTGGTCTTAAATGATGTGATTCTAACTTTCATGTTATATTTATTTTTTTATGGCATTTCAAAGAAAAGTATGGGGGCATTTATAACTTTTTGTATTTCTTCTTCCTTACTCTTTACAGAATCAAGATGACAATGATCTTATGGCCTATTGGCTGTCAAATATGTCTGCACTATTGTTTTTGCTCCAGCAAAGTCTGAAATCTGGTGGTTCAGCTGATGCAACTCCTGTAAAAAAACCACCAAATCCAACGTCCCTATTTGGGAGAATGACTATGGTATTGAATATTCCATGCATATCTTTTATTCTGATCCCTCTTTAACGAAAGGTCACCATAATTTGTTTGGTTGCCTAATTGCAGGGTTTTCGCTCATCTCCTTCTTCTGCCAGCCTTTCAACCCCTCTATCAGAGGTTGTACGCAAGGTAGAAGCTAAATATCCCGCTTTGCTTTTCAAGCAACAGCTTACAGCCTATGTGGAGAAAATATATGGTATCCTTAGGGACAACTTGAAGAAAGAATTGGCATCATTGCTTTCTTTATGTATCCAGGTTTGTTGAAATGTGGTGGGCTATTGTTGAATTGTTTTATCATTATTGAGTGGATGAAGTTGGATACAATGTCTTAAATCCTGTATGGGTTCCCATAGCTATTCCCTGATCTAGATAGTATGTACTATCTCCCTTATGGAGATATTCTCTAGAAATTTCTAAAGGAATTCTGAGGCTCTATTCTCATTTTAGTATGTGGTTTTGGTTCTGATCCTCATGCTAATCTTATTGCTGATATACAGGCACCGAGAACATCTAAGGGAGTGTTACGATCTGGCCGATCCTTTGGTAAAGATTCTCCAATGGGTCATTGGCAGAGTATTATAGAATCGTTGAATACTCTCCTCTGTACTCTGAAAGAAAACTTTGTAAGAAACAAACTTTCATGTTAACTTGTTAGTGTTAGGGAATTACTTCCCTGTTGGCCAAATTCATACTATTTTTTACAAGTTGGTAAAGCATGCTGTAGGGTGCTTCAAGAAACCCTAAATGAACAACAGAATCTAATGATCTAATGTAACATCTCATAATATAATGTTTTGGATTTTCAGGTACCCCCAGTCCTTATCCAAAAGATCTTCACTCAAACATTCTCATATATTAATGTTCAACTCTTTAATAGGTAAGTGGTTTTTGTACATGCTACCCTAAAATAATCGAATTGTTTTGCATCATTGCTTTTTTGAGAGGAACAAAATAAGAGGTTATGTGATGTGAATGTATCCATGTCTGCTGACTAAACACCACAGGCTCTTGTTTATAGTTAGAGCTACAAATACAATAGATAATAGTTACATAATTATGCAACTCATAAAATGCCTAATTACAATATTTCCTTACACAATATGTTCATAATTGCATGATTCCTAACAATCTTAAAGGTAACATTCTTTTTTCAATCAATTATTTCCAGTCTTCTTCTCCGTCGTGATTGTTGCACGTTTACCAATGGGGAATATGTGAAAGCTGGTTTAGCAGAATTAGAGTTGTGGTGCTGTCAAGCAAAAGAGGAGGTAATTTGTTATGTTGATGGTATTAGGGTGTTAGATTTTCAGTTAGTACATTTATTGCTTAGGCTGTAATAAAATACAGTGATGACTAATGTTTGATCTTTTTGGCTTTTTGGGACTTGTGTATTGATCTCCAAAGTCTAACCTAATTGTTTGGGTTTGCAGTATGCAGGTTCATCTTGGGATGAGCTTAAGCACATTAGACAAGCTGTTGGGTTCTTGGTAATTGTCTTATTTGATAATATAGCACTATTTATCTCCCCTTGCTTTTTCCTTAATTTTTGTAATCAATGTTGGTTTTCTATGAACTATGTTAGTTATGGTATCTACCTTTTATGAATGTTGGAAATGCACCTTAATTGTGGCCATTTGCTTCCTTAATTGCAATCTTGTGAGGGTGTGTTTAGTTTCACATCAATTCAGTCTATGACTAACTTGAGCAATCATCGTCTGACAATTGCATCTATAACTTAACCGAAGTCCAAATTCTAAGATAATATAGAACCTAACCTAAATCTATTATTGGGCCACTCTCCAGGCCCATAACTCTCGGTGTTATTTGAGTTGTTCTGTCAAATTGCCATAGTTGCAGTCACTTTGTTTTTTTTTTTTTTTTTTTTTTGGGGGGG
>Ga0209489_105029_pt1 | contig 23573 bp, 11 predicted proteins | sample SiratrowhiteBW_FD_187527 | JGI IMG/M metagenome (GOLD analysis project Ga0209489, IMG submission 187527) | Root nodule microbial communities of legume samples collected from California, USA - Siratro white BW (SPAdes) (version 2) | ecosystem: Host-associated > Plants > Roots > Nodule | place...
ATTTGTTAAAATTTGGTTAGCTTACCCTTTTCTTTGGTTGTATTGTGTTTGATTTTCTATCTGTGATGATCGTGTCTTGACACGGGAGCAGATGGTGCTGCAGATGGATCTTTGGGAGATCATCTAGTTTGAAGGATGCTGTTAGGAATAGTGCATTATTTTGAAAAAACTTATATATGATATTGTAAATATATTTTGAAATTTCAGTTTAGCTTTATTATGTAATTTTGATATATGTTAACTATGGGATACTGTGAGATACACATGATGATAATACTTTAGCTGTCATAGTAGAAGCTTTAATTTTGTGGGGTGTTACAAAAGTAAAACAAATTAAACAAAAAAGTTTGAAAAAAATCACTTTATTAATTAATTATTACAATATTATAATTGTATAATCTTTAAAAGTAGTTATTATTTATTATAAGTAATTCTTTATTAATAATAGTTATAGATATTTTTAATTTTAAGTTTGTTGTTTTTACTAGGTTTGAAGTTTCGATTACTTTTAATCATGTTATGTTACTGGACCGAAATATTATCTCAAAATATTGATTTTAGTTGGCATGATAAACTACTTAGAATCTCAAATCATGCAAAATTCAAATCAAATCATTACACCTGCTTCTTTTAATAACTTATGTGGTTGTTCCTCACAAGGAATATAAGCATTAGACTGAAAATGAATACAATATTTCTCCACAGAATTTTTAGATATTTTATTTTTCATTGTTCCATATTTTGATCTTTGTATATTATGTTTAAAAATTTGTATTTTTGTTTTGGCTTTTACTTAAAAGGTTATTTGTCCTTGGACTTGTCAAGCATAAAAGAAACTGGAAAGAAATTTTAAAGAATTTTGTTCCCTCAAAAACTCCATCTCAAATTGCAAGTCATGCTAAAAAATACTTCATTCATCAAAACATCCAAAAGAAGAGAGAAAAAGGAAAAAACATTCATGATATAACATTGCAAGAGATAGTTAATCACAATGTTCCTTCTTACATTAATCAAAACATGTGGGATATTTGAATAATGATTTTTGATTGAGAAGTTTGTCACAAGTTTCATTTGTTATGATTTAGCTATTAATGAATTTACAAGTATATTAAAAAAAAATGACATAAAGAATAAATCTAATTTAGTTAATCAAAAAAAGTTATAGCCTACCTAAAATTGCACAAAAACAATCTAATATATTACACAACAACTTCTAAATGTTTATATTGAATTTGAACATGTGACCCTACAACCTCATTTTTTCATTTACATTCTCCGTTTATTATTCTCACCACTCTTAGAGTAACTACTCATTCATATAATCTTCATGACTTATAAATCCTATAATAAAAAATAAGAACCTTTATCAAATTTTCACCACTTTATCTTAATTTATGTGATTATTAGATTATGAGTAAAACCTAAATGTCTCCTGATTACATTATATAACTTAATATTGTAACACCTAACAAAAATTCTACTAACACATTTATAATTTCACAATTACATTACAGTGATCCATACTTAATATGCTGAAAAATATACAATTATACTAATATGCAATTTAAAACATAATTACAAAATATTATCTATTTATGAGTTTTCAAAATATATTCCTAACATGTGCTCAACCCAAAACATCTTCTACATCTTCTACAGTCTCTCCTGCAATATCATCTGCTCTCGTGTAACATACCATCATCACAGATAGAAAATAACAAGCATAAACACAAACAAGAAAATGATAATCTCAAGTAACAGATAAACATATCAAATCATTTATTACACTCAATTTCATTCACAATTTCAAATGCATAACTCTAACACATATAAACAAAACTTGACTTTACTTATGAAAAACTTGTGCATTGAATAAACCTTGAGATATACACCTATCATACAACTCTAAGTTGTGAATTCACACAGTCCCCAAACCAATGAATCATAAATCTAGTAGAGTCAATATGTCAATAGTTATTGATTAGATCCTTAAACAATGCACATTTTAATTGACCTAGACACAAGTAGTTTCTTTCCAAAAAATACTATGTCTTGATCTTGACCATCTCAATCAACACTTAACAATATCATATCATATGTATATATCTCTACTCATTCGTTCATTCACTTTTCAATCTCAATCTCAAATATCTCAAGAATTACTAAATCATCAATACTATTTAATTTAAATTATAAATCAATCTATTTTATTCAATCCATAAACTGTATTACAAAAGAATCAAATAATTAAAATAAAAAAATAATAACTTCTTTTGCAATCATCAATTCTATCAACTAGTAATGCATTTTCTTCAAGAATTCCATCCTCTCCAAAATAAATCATGAAATGAAATTTGACAACCTAACTTGTTCACATGCTTTTTAAATCAAATGTACATCAAAACAACTCAATATGGTAACTCTCAACACAATACAACATGAAAATACAAACTCTATTAGGGAGTCTCACAAAAACAATCATAAACAACATTTACTAAAAATATCCCACTTAGTTCCCATAAGATTCTTAACATGTTCATCAATTTAAAGCTATACTATCATTCAAATTGGTTCAATGTCCATTTCTAAACCAAATTCCGAGAAACAAGTTTATATTTTTAAAAAAATCAATCAGCTCACAAGGTCACATAATTAAGCATTCCTACTAAGTCAAAACAACAACTACACTTATCAACTCATCTTAATAACTAGCACAATTTCATCATCTTTTAACATTCCGAATTTTAAATATCTAAATAAAGTCTTTATACCAAAAATCATCATACAAACAGATTATACCAATATCTTAATGAAAATTAGATCTACAACACCAGTAGTTTCAGTCTTCTAACTTAGAATTCTAAAAAAATCTAAGTCAACTTCCCTTACCTCATCATTAGAGATATAAGCCCTCATAAAAGCTAAAAGAAAAGTCAAATTTTACAAGAACCCCAACCTCTATTACAAAACTTTTGATCAATTATCAGACTATAACCTTATGTCATTGAACTAACAGAGACTTCGTCGTGACTCAAAGGACATATGCAAACACAGTTATCAGAGAGGAATGATTTACCTAAAACTGACTCGAAAGAAGAGTAAAAAATGAACTTACCCAAACTAAAGATTTGATCCAACAAAAATACTCTATTCTCCATGACAAAGTTAAAAGTGAGCTTTGATTGTCAATCTGATTATAGTAGAAGTTATAGAGTTAGAGAGATAGTAACTTGAGGTCTCTATTTATATGAACTTTGACTTTAATAATAAAATATATGTGAATATAAATTTAAATTAAATTAAATTATAATTTTAAAAATAGATATATTAATAATAAATTTAATAATCTATATAAATTATCAAACTAGAAATTTTTTAATAATTAATATAAAAACAAATAAAATTCAACATAATTATTAATGTAGCACATGTTTGAATAAGCATTAATTATTATTATCATTATTAATTTTAATTTATAATATTTTTAATAATAGTAAAAAGTTTAAATTAATATTTTTTATTATTATTTATAAATTTAAAATATTAAAAATAATTTCTAATATTTTAAACTTTTTTCATATTGAATTTAGAAACATTATATCAATAACATTTTAGATTATTTTATATTAGAAACAGTTTATTAATTACATATTTATAATTTTATTTAATTTATATAAAATATAAAAAACAGTGCTCGGAGATGAGCTTACAAGGGTCAACTATACAAATGAAATGGGTAAGAAATCAATTCAGGGGAAGAAAGTATTGATATGTATTTACGTATTGCTTTTGTCCATTTCATTGTTATGTAAAAAGATATATTATTTAATAACTTTTTTAGTATCATCTTTTGATTAATAATTTCATTTTTTAACAAATAAAAAATAATTTAGTTATTTATTTAATAAAATAAATAATTAAATAATTTATTTTTATTTTTATATTAAAATAGGTAAATAACATTTTTTAAAATTACAATTAAATACTATTTTTATAAAATTATATATATATATATATATATATATATTTATATTTATATTTAAATTATATTTTTTTTATTTTTAATTAATTACTCAAAAATTATAAAAGTAATAAATTTATATATATTTTAATTAATAAAAATGTAAATATACATACGGGAAATAAAATGTGTTTTCGCTAGTTTTTGATAACTATAATCAGTTAAGGTTATTAACATAATTTTTAATCCTAGTTTATTTCGGACAAAATTCTAATTATGTTAACTTGTGTTTTTTTATTTTAAGACGGTGATAGAAGAAATATATTGAATTGTTTTTTTCTTTAGATTTGAAATGACAAGGTTTTACTTGAGGATGCGTGTGAGTAGCGTATGTAGCGTGTACCCTTCCACATACAATACAACAGAGAAAAAAGTTCCCTTCTTTCTTTCTTTCTAGCTTTCGATCTCTCTCGACTCCTCTTCTGTTTCTTCTTCACTCTGTTTTTTAGATTTGCAAATAACAAACAACAATAGTGGGTAATCCAAATCCTGCCGCAGAATGGAGGACATGCCGTTGCCGGCGCTCTTCGAGCAAGCCCGCAAGATCCACGCCGCCGCCACCGAGTCCGCCGTCGATCAGGTACGCTATTTGCATGTCTCTTTGTCTGTCTCTGATTTTGGTTCTTTATTCGACATGCTTCATTTTTTGGGGTTCAGGAGGTTGTGAAGAAGGGGTGCGAGGCCCTGCATAGATGCGAGGAAATGGTGAACAAGCTAGGTTTGTTCTCTCCCAACGAGACCAAAGATGATATCAGCACCGCCAATCTCAAATACATTCTGGTTCGTACTTCTTGGTATTCTCTCCCTAACCTAATTTCCCTTGGTTCTTCTTTTTCTTCCTTTTATATGTTTTAGTTTAGGTATGGTAGGTTTTAATTCACGCGATTGTTTAATATATTCAAGGAAAATCAATAGCAGCATGAACCTATCTAGGTCGTGTCTGGAAGAGTTAAGCAGGCTGTAGTGGTTTGGAGTGGTTTTTGCTTCATAGCAAAAGAGCATTCTTTTTAGGAGTATTTTTGCTAATAAAATGGATTTTCTGAGAGGGACCGGAATCATATTCGGTTTTTCAAACTCCTAGAGTCGGAGAAGTTAAGTACATTGAGAGTGGTTAACGATCCATCACAACATGTGGATCAAGGTTGATTAACTTTATAATGCTTTTAGAGTGAAATACAAGCCACTGAGCATGCTATATAATAATTTCTCATAATATAATAAACTATCGTACTTCTTGTTTTCTCCTATCTTTCTGCATGTTGACATTTTAAAAACTATACCCGCTTCATTATAAAATATTGATTTGCAGTGCCCAAACAGTGCAGAAAGTACTTTTCAATGCATTATACTTCATTGTGAAGCATCGTACTCTACTACTGAGCTAAGCATATGTTAAAAGATAATTGATGTGTTAACTACAACTGATTCGTACTGAGAATCTGTTAACAGCAGATCCAAAATGGAGGAAAATAATTAGTGAAGTTTCTTTCATTACCATCATTGAAAGTTGAAACTAACTCTTGTTGTGCCTCTATATTGTTTGAATAGTTTGGAATTTGTATTACATTCTACTATTGAAGGTAGATATCATGCAAGGTATTCTGTCAGTTTAGGAATTTAGGATACTTTTTACTCTCTGGTAGACTGTAATTGCTTGTTATTAACTGCATTTGATAATGAAAATATGTCTTTTTTGCAAAAAGCACTCTGCTTAAATGCTATTCAGCTTCTAGAAAGATTTAGTGGTGGATTTCATAATGGAAAAAAAGGTCATGGTTGTTTGCACTGTTTCCTGCTGAGCTTTACATAAAGAAATTTGCAACAATTAGTACAGGCCATTTGGTTAGTGTTTAGGAAGAAATCTAATCATCACTATGCATTTCTTCAACTGATTAATTGAACCAAGTATAAGAGTATGTCTAAATGTGGTAAGGCTAGACACATCCACTACCCATGGGATATATATTTCATTTGTTTTAACTTCTAATTTGTACAGATTGTTAAACATAACTGAGAACTTAACGTTGATAGCCTTTTACTATTTTATTAATTTCATGTCATAATTTTCTTAGGTGCCATATTATCTTGCGGAGTTGATGGAAAAAATAGTACATGAGGACAGGTTACAGATTCTAAAGGCTTCCCAGGAAAAATTAAAGGTGAGAGATGATCCATATTCGCCTGCCCCTGTTCACCAATAGCCAATTCAACATAATATGTAGCATTCCTAGTTAAAATATTGAAATATTCATTTTAATCAAAACTTAGTGAAGACATCCTTTTTGTAGGAGTTTGTCTCATTTTGTGAAGCAATGGAGCTGGTCCCAAAAGAGGAGTTAGAATTTTATAGTGAAGGAGCACCAAAAACTGTTGTGGATCAGAGAGCTAGGAAGGTGTTACTTTTTCTACATTTTTTGTATAAGTTATATAACATGGTTTTATATAGAATTCAGGCACTGTAAATTTGTATCCTGTTGTGCAGATTGCTAGGTTCAAGCGTCAGAGAGCTGCAGAATCAAAGTTGTTAGAAATAAAAGAGCGAAAGGAACGGCGTGGACGTTCTACTAAAGCAGCTGCCCTGTCCACACCTGTTGAGGCAGGAGAGGAAGAAGTATTGGATGATGATGGTGAAGAAGAAAGAGAGGTGTGTGTCTGATCTGCTATTTATTTAGTGTGACACTTTGTAGTATTCTGTTGCTACTGCTTTATTTTGTGAGCATATGCTAAATGCCTGTATTGCAGAAAACATGTTTTAGTGTGATTCATTTGCTTCATACTATATAGGCTCAAATTCTGCTTACTTCTTTTGACAAGACAACATATGTATTTACCACTCACTGGGTATGTTCACATGATTTGGATAAGTTCTTAAAAATTGGTTGCTGGGACCTGTATTGGTTTTATATGTACATGATTCTGGCTTATGATTTATGAAATGAATTTTAGCTGTTGCAAATGCCTGAAAGAATTTGTGTTTGTGATTGCTATGAAGTACGAGTTATATCTGCTCATTGAACCATTCATATATCTTTTTCAGGCTTGGACCACCACCATATCTTTGGCAATCTGTAAGGTTGGTTTGTACTTATGTAGCAGTTTCTGTTTGATACTTCTATTTCCATTGTTATCATGTTTATCTTGTGCTGTTTGAATCCAGGCACTGGATCTGCTGGATATGTTGAAGAAAGAGGAAGAGATGCTTTCTGCTGTGAAGGATAGACAATCCAAGGTAGTAAAATGCTTGGTGTGATACTTCTGAAGTACCGTTGTGTTTACCTAGTCAGCTGTGGGCCTGTTGCTACTATTTTACACTGATATCATTACACTGGGAATATTTATTATTTTATGAAATTTTGAATTAATTAAAACTTGAAGAAATGTTATAAAGTGGCAGAAATTGATAGTCGTTAACTTTATTAATACATCATAGCATGTTTCTCAAGCTAATTCTAGAACTCAGGCCAAATGTAGCACAAACAGTTAAATATAATAGACAGATTATATTTTAAATTTGAACAGGAAATTGTACATTTTTGTTGACTTAGATTTGGTTTTATTTACTATTACTTGTGATTTTGCCATTTTTTAGGATGGGGATGAGTTCTCTAGGGATGTTCTTGATGAACGTGCCAAGAAAGCAGAAGCTTGGCATCGTGATGCTGCAGTTCGTGCACGGTACACTAAGCCCTCGCCACCAATCACATGTGCCACTTTTGCCCAAGATGTTCTAGAAGGAAGAGCAAAGGCTTCACAAGCTCATGATCACAAGCACCAACCACTGATATTTGGACCAGCCAGCCTTGTGAATGGGAGCATAACAACAGAGAGAGAAAGAATGGCAGCTCAGGTCTTCCAACCTAGTCATAGGTACGCATTGCCCCCTTTATCAATAAAAAGCACGTAGCCTGCTGGCTAATGAAATGCTTTGGCTATGGGGAAATGTATATAAGTGTTTTAAACAGAATGATCATATGCCTGAAAAGAGAAGAAATAATTTTTATTTCCTTGTAGTTTTCAGTGTTCTATTGCCTATGGTTGAGTTTTACAAATCCTACGGAACAAAGGTTTAAACTAATGATACTTGCACTCTGGTTATATTTTTTGAGATGCTAAGTTGAATATTTTTTTGAAAGGATGCCAACTATGAGCATTGAGGAAGCTGGGCTAAAGGAAATGGAAATAATGAATAAATGGCAAGAGAGAAATGTCAAACTCATGGAAGAAGCCAATTCATCTTGGCACAATGATAGGAAGTCAAAGCCTGGAGAAGACGATGATGAAGATGACGATGCAGCACAAGAGAAAGCAAGGGCTTGGGATGACTGGAAGGATGATAATCCACGAGGTGCAGGAAATAAGAAACTTACCCCTTGCGGCTAAACTCAGTTCTTCCCTGTCTTGAGAGTAAACGGGGTTGTATAAATGTTTTTGGACGAAATCTCGTAATTTACAGTTGATATACTCGTAATTAGACTGTGTTAAGATTTTATGTATACCATGATTTCATTTGATTACATGTGCATATTCTAGGAGTGCAAGTACGGTTTACTACTTTTGTTTTCGGTTTGCATGCTCTTTCCCACCAATATTTGTGGAATTAGTAGCTTGTTTTGCAATTTGCTCCAAAGGTGATAATGTGCCTTGTTTACTATTATATCAACGAAGCATGATTATCATTCTTTCGAATTACTGATTAAATTTTTCATTATACTGAATTTTCTAGAAAGACAATCAAGAAAACAGATCCTTTGCTAGCTAACATATATTTATTTGTTTTGTTAGTTATACAAAATGTTAGAAAAGGGAAGTTTAGCTTATTCTTAGACCATAGAAAACTGTGGCTGGCACTTTTGCGAGATTGATCATAAAAAAATATTTTAAACAATAAATTATATAAGAGAACTTTATCTTTTTAAGATAGCTTATTATTAAAACCATCTAAATCTTGTTGTACACTTATTAAAAACGAAATAAGAAAAAAAAAGATAAAGTTAGCAAGTTGCTGGAGAGTATGGCGGTAGTTTTTTTTTTTTTTTTTTCCCTTTCTTCCAGCAGTCATATTTTAACTTCGAAAAACCTAATTTAGGTTTGTCGAGAAGTTAACTTTTTAACCTGTGGTGAATTCATCTCTACACAAAATCTGTCTCCTTATATTAAGAAAAAAATAATATAAAAAAGAAACATTTTCTAATAATCTCCCTCTAGGTACGTGGGTTTTTCCCCCATCTGGCTAATGATGTAATGCACGTTCACTCATCACCCACTCAATACTGCTATGGTATCAATTTGCATGGGCCCAATATAAGCATCACCAAAATTCGAGATCCCTGAAGGGAACAAAGGCTACGATTTTCTTCCTCTCAGATCAAAATTTTCTCACACTTCGTTGTCGTACTCATGTTACTGTACTCAATAAGGTGGATAAATATCACATCAGCCCCTCCAATCTCGTTGTCTTTGAAGTTTTGAAATCAAAATTAAAATAAAAAAGTACATTTCTAAAATTAATGTATGGGAGAATTTGAAGCCGGAGTTGCCGAGTTCACACTCCAATAACAGATCTAGAATTTTCGAAAGTGCAAAATGTTAAAATTTTACGTACAAACTGCTAAAGGTCCGGTGAGTGATCTTCAGGTCAATAATAAAGCAAAAATATAATATATGATATGATATAGCTAGACGAAAACAATCATTGTCTTTTCTCTTGATTCCAATAAAAATAAATCTTATAAAAATATCAATGATGCTCATGTCTGGCTGACTCTCCTATTAATTATTGAATAATCATTAAAAGAGTCTATCAAACACTATATTTCCACAGGTTTATCATTAATTGCTTCAACGAAAGTGGTTGTGACTCAAAAATCAAAATCAAAATAAAAAATAAAAATATAATCTTAACCAGTGAAAAATCATTGGAATGTATTACATAAAAAGAACAAATTAACCTCAAAATTCCATAGAAGTTCTGTTTTTCCTTCAAGTGTTAATATTAATATACATTAGTGACATTCATAATTAATTTAGTTTGTTGTTGTATAGCTTTTGTTTAAAAGGGTGCAGCTTTTACAGATCCCTACTGTGAAAAGGAAACAAGTTAAAGAGAAGCATATCCCTCTAGTGCATTTGGGGTTCATGATGACCTTTGAACAACTTTATGGCTTGGAATTTGAGAAATATGTGGTGAGGGCGACATATATATATTTTTGCCCCACAACAATGAAGGATCTGAGATTGTAGAATTGGTGAAGAAGATATTTGAAATGGGAAACTTGTGAAGGTATTATATTTATATGGATGCAAACAATTGGGCAGTAATGGTGGGATTAATTGACGGATAAGATAAGTGGGTGGTCCAGTAGCAGTTATTAAATCCCTTGTTTGTATTGTTGTTTTTATACTATATACTACCAATCACTACAGGGACCAATTTTTTAAATTGGGTAAAACCACGTTACAAGCCAACCCCTTCTTCTTCTTCTCCACTTGTGTTACTTGTGGAAAATATACTTCATGTACTTTTAAACAATATGTACTGTTTGTGATAACTTATTTATATCAATTTTTTTATCTGTTTAAAATCTGGTCTTGCAAGAGTATTATTTATTATTATTATTGAGTATTTTGATCATGAATAGACAGGTAAGCAACTCTGATTTTGTTGAATATTCCACAGGCAAATTGATTTTCTATATGTATTCTTTTTGCTGCTGAGTTTCTCTCTCTTGCAATTAATGGTGACAAGCATCCAGGAATCTAGTGCTTTTTGCTTGCTAAAATGGGTACGGGGTTAGGGAAAGAGAAAGGAGTGTGAACAGTAGGGGGTTGGTGGTGGTTAGGAGAAGAAAAGGGAATTTAAAATAAAAGAAAGGGAGGAGCATGTGGGGTTGATATAGGGAAGTGTTTCACTGAAAACCAGGGAGCAAAATTCATAGTTTTCTTTCTATTCAGTGTAGAGGAGTAGAGAGCCCTTTTTCAACCGAATGTGCAGTGTTACACGTGTAAGAGGCCATCTTTTATGCACTTCTATGGTCCTTTTTTGGAAGATAGCTTTCACATCAGTTACATGAGCTTTGCTGTTTGGTGTGACGGGTGGAGTTAAATCGTCCATTGGGATGCTTTTTCCCTAGCTGCAGTTTCTGCTTCACTGGCTTGTTTTTTCCCTGGAAGTTGCAGCAGTGGAAGTGTAAGTTGTTGAATGTTTTTTAAGGAAACTGTTGCTTTAGTCACATTCTGCACCCATCAATTTCACCGGGTATTGCTGTTCCTCAATTATTGCACTGCCAATGTACTAAGCCTAGTCGGTTCCCAATTATTGAATCATTTTGTGATCTGTTTAATCAGAAGTGGGTCTCTTCTATTCCCCATATATGTGGTCTGAATCATGTGAGTTGTAAGGTAATGTGGGACTTCAAGTTTCCTGGTTTTGTTTTTTAACTTTTGGTTTTCAGTTGCAGAGGTGCCAGAGAATCCGATCTCACAGGAATGGGTGAGAAGGAAATTTCTGTTTTGGATAGAGTTGGGTGTGACAACAAGAGTGACACTGAAAGCATGTATCCCATGTATTTTGGTGTTTCTTGTGCATTCTTTGCGCTCCAAGTTCTCACGGAAGTACCACAAGTTGAAGTTGAAAGATGGTGTAAAATCCGTGACATGATGCTTCAAGGGAGTGCTCAGCTCTTGGGGTTGGCCGTGTGGAGGCTTCAGAAGGGAATGCCAGAGGGGGGAGAGTGCCGACTCAAAAGGGCTGAGAGAGAAATTGAGAATCTGAAAAGGATGAGGCACGAGGATGCCAAGGCCAATGAGAAAGTTGTGGGAATCTTTGCAGCACAAGAGCAAAGCTGGTTGAGTGAAAGGAGGAGACTCCGGCAGCAGATTGGGGCTCTACTGAGTGAGTTGAGAGTTTTTGAGAGAAACAAGGATGCTTCTATTTGTGAATTGAATCAGAAATTGAAGGACATGGAGGCTTTGGTGGAGTCAAGAGACAAGGAGATGGAACAAGAGGAGCAGAAGAGGAAGGAGCTAGAAGAAAAGCTGAACAAGGTTGAGAGGGATGCTGAAGAAATGAGAGAATCTGCTAGGCGCGAAGCTCAAGAACATTCTTCTGATCTAAGGAAGCACAAAACTGCTTTCATTGAACTGGTGTCAAACCAAAGACAGCTCGAGGCTGAACTTGGTCGCGCAGTTAAGCAAGTGGAGGCTACTAGACAAGAACTTGCTTCTGTAGTGGAGAAGAAGGAGGAATCAGATTTGATGGTCCAGAAGTTGTCTTTGGAGATTTCAAAATTTCACAAAGATTTGGAACAGAAGGATAAAATCTTGTCAGCTATGTTGAGGAAGTCTAAACTGGACACTGCAGAGAAGCAAATGCTGTTAAAGGAGGTTAAGTTATCAAAAGCTAGGAGGAAGCAAGCTGAGCAGGAGACACAACGATGGAAAGCAGTTTCAGAAGGAAAACATGAAAGACATTCTTTAAAAAGCATGTTGGTGAACTTGAGTTCAAGGATGGATGTTTTCCCTAGTGCTAGAGCTATGCAGCATAGTTCCACAGGGTCCTCACACATTGCAAACCAACCAGAGCAACCTTCCCCCTTTCCTGATCACTATTCGCAGCAAAGAATTGGAGACTTGTGTAAGATTAAATTCTTCAAAGTTCTGTTGTATCTCATTTTATTTGTTGCTAGTATACAGAGTTGCCTTGACCCTTTCTCCCATTATTTGGTTTTCAGCAATTCCTGCTAATGCTAAACGTTTGGAAGATTGGATGCGAGCTGAGGCAGAAAGGTATGCAACCTTGATTAAGCAGAGGCATCATTTGGAGCTAGATGCTTTTGCTGAACAAATGCAACTCAAAGACGAGAAGGTAGAGGCGTTTCGCTGGCAGTTGTTGAGAACAGAATTAGAAATGAAACAGATGCAGGCACATATGGAGGAGCTGGTCAAGGATGTGACACAGCTAAGACATGACAAGATGAGATTGGAGACCTTATTGTTGGAGAGAGAAGATGAACTGACTTCCCTGCAAGAGAAATTTGTATCAAAATTGAGGCCCTTAAAAGGTAACTCAAATTTCCCTCAACAATCTTCAGAACTAGCCCAAGATGCCGTCTGGTCAAAAGTCAAGGTTGTAAAGAGAAAGCCAGGTGAAAAAGTGCTAGAAATGATGGAAACTCCAGTTGAGGAAGATTGTGAGAAGGAAGTACACTGTCTGCCCGATGATCAGCTTAACAGTGCTAGTTTACTGGTTCAATCTCCAGAAAATGAGATTGAAGAAGAAAAAAACGTTTCTAGGGAGGATAGTCCTACTCCTATTCAAAACCAATGTCCAAATAAAGTAGAAGCTGATGCTTCTGAAAAGATAGCATCTACCAGTCAGACCCCCAGTACAACAAAACAGCCTCTATGGAAGATGGATCTTCATGCTCTTGGAATATCTTACAAGATCAAGAGGCTGAAGCAGCAACTTGTTCTTGTTGAAAGGTTAACAGGAAAGCAAGCGAATGAGGAGCAAGCAGAAATTACTGATGATAGCAAAGTTGGTATGAAGGCATATTTGTCCTTGACTACTTTGCTGAATAAGCAAGTTGGAAGATATCAATCCCTCCAAGAGAAGACAGATGATCTTTGCAAACGAATGGTAAGCATTAATTCTATATAGTTCTTTTGTTTTTTGTGTTTAACAATACAATCCATTGACTGACAACATGCTCAAAATATCCATGTGAACATTTTTGGCATCTTTTTGAAACTCATTTATGATATAGAAAATGCATTAACTGCTATCTAAATTCTAGTGTCCAACTCCATTTGGCATTGCAAAGTTGAGCATCAATCAATCATTTCTTGCACATTATTTCAGCACGAGAATGAGCTCTATGCAAACCGTGGAGATGTGAGTGGTGCAAGAGCAAAGGAGAAAACATCAACACTGGAGCACTTCCTAGAGGAGACATTTCAATTACAGAGGTACATAGTTGCAACAGGACAAAAATGGATGGAAATTCAATCCAAGATTGTTTCTGGGTTTGTTGGGGTGGCCGAAGAGATGCAGAAAAGTTCTGGCATTGACATGAACCGGTTTGCCGACAGTATAAGAAACCTCTTCCATGAAGTTCAAAGAGGTCTAGAAGTTAGGACGGCTAGAATTATAGGAGACCTTGAGGGAACACTAGCTCGTGAAGGAATGACATGTTTGAGATGGTAGCAACCAATTCCTGTGGCTTAGGAACCACCTTCATGTGTTTATTTGTCTATACTATACCTATTACTCTAGTTAATAACACCAATTTGTATATGGATGTCACACAAAGATTCCAATGAAATTCAAACTTCCATGATTTTTCCTGTCTCCTTAGTTGACTTGAACCAACTCATAGTCCCACCTTATTAAAAGTTGACAGGGCATAGCATATCCCAAACAACAAAAAACCAATCTAAACTTCACGTATTTTCCTTGTCTTAGGGCCTTAAATTATTTGCTGTTTGTTAGGTTGGATAAATTAATGAAGATTTTCGTACATTGTTGTTTTATTTCACAATTTTCATATTCCCATTTATAACACACTCCACCAAATACACCTACCTATAATTATGTCGCTGACACGCTCCACCCCAGATAAACAAATACTTTTGTAAATAATCTATGTTTGGGAAATAATAAAAAATTGTTAGTATTTTCACTTTTAAAGTAGTGTATGAAATACTGGAATATCATGACATTATGATCTTTCTGAATAATTAACTTTTTTAGCTAGATCTGTGTACAAATTGTGACTGGTAATAATTAATTTTCTTTGAAAATGTAAATGATTTATTTAAAAGATTTATGTATATTATTTCACTTAGGTCAAGATGATTATTCTTCAAATCTAACGAAGCTTTTTTTTTTTTTTTTATATTACACATAATGCTTCTTTAAAGTTTACAACAATTTATTTTATAAAGTACATTTGTATGTAACAATACATAACGCCCATACGCATATTATTTTTTATTTTATTTTAATATTATTTTAAAATCATAATGTAAAGTTTGTAATGAAAGATAGTGATATAAAAAATAAAATAAAATAAAAATATACTGGTAATAAATAAAGAAACACATTAGATTAAAAAAATAACTATTCATATTTTAGGTATAATTAAGTTGTAAGTATTTAAAATGGTTGATTTTATATATTTAAATTGTTTTATACAACATAATTTCAATACAATATATAATATAATAAATAATATATTTAATCATTTTATTTTTTATATAGTAAATAAATTTATATAAAATAACGGGTAGTGTATAGTTATAAGAAATTATGAGAGTACATAAAAATAAAGACACAGAAGTGTGACAACTTTTATTAAACTTCTCACTTCTGATCACATAAGTGTTTTTCATTAAACTTTGGTAATCACATGAGTTTTGATTAGACTACGTGAAATATTTTCATTTTGTTGAAATAATATTTGATGAAATTAATAAGGTGGCTATATGGTATATGATGCCTGAGTGCTTTAACATATTCTCTCTTTTTTCTAAAAGGTTACAAGTCTCATGTCTCTAGCTTTGAAAGTGGAAAGTAGAAGAAAAGCATAAAAGCAAAAAGAACAGCAAAAGTGTAAGCACAAAAACTCACTGTCCATGAAAGAAAGTGTGGAAAAGACGTGTTCAATACAACATACTAATCCAATCCTTTATTGGGCCACTTTCGATTGGATGAACCCTAAGAATTATCTTCCTGGGCTATTAATACAATGTTCAGTTTAATCATAATATAATTTGTCACAATGCAATGAATATCCTTCATCTTACACTTCAAATAAAAACTATGAGATATGAGGCTATTAATATATTTTATATGATTTTCTCAAGCATAGAAAAACTATTTATTAGATACATTAATTCACCAATAAATTTGGGGTGGATATTTGAAAAGTAAGCAAGTGTTTGGTACAAGTTGATTTTCCCGTTCACTTAGTGAGTTTCTTCAAGAGAAAAACATAAAAGGAAAGGAATATTATTGGATTAGCATTAAGTTGAAAATAACTTAAAAACAAACCCACTTTGATTATTCTTTTTCCTGTTTAAGTGGCTTATCACTTCAACTAAATCTGTTTTTTTTTTTTTTTTTTTTTTTTTTTTTTCTTCTTTATCATCTTTACATACAATGTTTCTCTGTTTTTAGTGTCGCACTACGAAGGGAAAAAGAAGCAATAATAATTTTGAGAGGAAAGAAAAGCGAAAAAAAGACAAGAAAATAGCATATAATTTAAGTGGTGGATGCTTTGGAATTTCGACAATTTGTATTCATTTATTCTCCTCCACCAACTCTATGACTATAGGTACTTTCATAGTTTTATGAGTACAAAGATTTCTCAGCTCATGTTAAATATATGAATGAGAGTGTTACAAAAATCCTAAACGTATATTCAAAGTGTTTTTTAGTGGCTCTCTCATTCATGTTATACCACTGTAAAAAGGTGGTTATAATATAATCACCTTTTGAAAATGTTTCAGCTTTATAAATTTGTACACATAAAAAAAATATCATAACCCTCACAATCTTTGATTTCCGTCAAAGACTTTGTTTATTGTTATTTATAGGCTAAGTAAAATGTTAATAATATATTATCTAACACATTATTCAACATATGCTCCATTCTTGATTCAAATTTATTAAAAAAATTCAAATTGAGTATATTTTACTTTTTGATGAATCATCTATTAATGATTTTAATACATTTTAACTAATAATAATAAGATAAAAAAAATATTGCTATAATATTCAACCAGGGAGATATATTCGTTTTATAATATTAATTTATTATAAAGTCTATCAATATGTACTTATTTATTTTTCGTAAAAATTAATGTAATCATTGAACTATTAACAATTCGAATCATGTTTACCACTTAAAAAGTTTATCTCTAAATTACAAGTAGTGTCGTTTAATAAATATTAACTAAATTATTTAATTTATGAGTATTTACAGAATAAAATTTAAATTTATAACACTATTAGTTAAAACTAATCAATACAATTATTTTTTATTTTTCTCGATAAATTAAGTATTTGATTTTTATACATATATAGGACTACTGAATATTTAAAAAAAAATGTTGAAGTGCTGCATATTGTAATGGATACTTTTAAATAACTTTGGTGTCTGAATACTTTTATCATCATTATTATTATTATTTCTTACCCTCTTTCGAGTACGAAGAATCTGAATCTCTGAATGGCCTTTCAAAATTCTTAAGAAAGTTGGGCCGACACTATTCATGATTGCATGGAAAATTTCGATCATAAATTTAAATAAGAATCACAAGTTAAATGTTTTGGATTCTCAAATTTCTGTCATAGGAAGTTTTGAAATCATAAAAGCATGCATGCATGCACATATGAAGTGCAGCATGAGATGGAAGACAGTGGTGCCGATGGACTTGGTTGTCACAGTCACCATGAATGAATAGGTATGTTCCAATAGCTGCAACAGTGTCTACTAAAGTGGTTGCGCTTTGCTTCTTGCCATTAAGTTCTCAGGAAGATGAAAGATGTTGTAAGAAGCCCTGAATTTGGCACCCAACTCATAAGGGTCACACCATAAATTGTCGGTGCTATATTATAGCATTAATATTTTGAACTTGCTATAAATGAAATTGAAGGAGGAAATTCACTATATAGAAATAGTTGTCAGATTTATTACGATGGAGAAATAAGAAAACGATAGCTTCATGCACTGCTGCATCATGTATCTTCCTCAAATAATAACCATCACTATACTCTTTTCAAATCTTATATGTTACATTTTTATTACCTCGTTGGATTTCAATTTTTCAATTGGTTTAATATTTCACTTCGACTAAAACCAATTCATAATTCATGGTATACATGTGAAAGTAATTCTCATATTATAAGACGGTTTTGTAAGAATGACTTAAGCTTAAACTTATTTCTTAATATGATATAAAAACCTATCTTACGAAAATTTGATGAGTCTATCGGGCCACCACTCATAGATATCTAGTCTCCAAACACAAGTTAAGTAGTCTTGGCATGAGGAAAGTGTATTAGAGATCCTACATCGACTAAAAATAAGACTAATGCATGATATAAAGATCAATTTATAGTATAAAAATGAAAACAATTCTTATCTTACAAACTAATTTTATAAGAATGAATTAGATTTAAATTCACTTCCTAATACCATGAATGAAATATGAAATATGTATATACTCTGATTGACTTTTTTTATTGGCCCTTAGGAATCCTTGGTGAAACCTTTAGAAAGTTTAAGAGCTGAGTTGCACTAAAAATAATGTCATCACTAGTAGAAAAAAGGGCTTCTACGTCGTCAATATAATGTCGGTTAAATCAAAAACTGACGTTGCTAAAAACGTGGCGGCATTTTTATAAATAAATGAACATTATGACGTCGGTTTGTAATAAACCGACGTTGTTATACATAGATGACGTCGGTTACCACTTACAACCATCCTCGAAAACATTGTAAAAATAAAAATTTAAATTTTAACTTTCTTTTTGCGGTGAGTGGCTAACGTCGGTTGGGAGAGACCAACCGACGTTATGTGGAGAAAAAATGACGTCGGTTTTGTCCCAATAACCAACGTCATGTGTGCAGCGACATTGTGGAGGTGAATCGGGGTGGATTTTGGAAAACTAGGGTTCAACACAACGTCGATTATAAGCTCCTAACCGACGTGATTATGTTTGTTTTAACCCACCCCACGCGTTTTCACTTTCACTTTTCTTCTCTCTCCACTGCGTGCGCGTTCTCGGTTCACTGTTCTAGCAACTTTGTGCTCTGTTTCAAGTTCCTTAGGTTTTTCATTCAACTCTATTTCACTCTTGATCCTTCATTTACGTTGAGTGCTTCGTTTAAACGGTGTCATTTTCATTTTAAGCTTCGTTCGAGGTACCCTTGGTTTCAAGTTTTTAGTTATTCCTTTCTCCTCCATGTTCGTTTGCTTTCACTGATTGTAGTATTTTATTAACTTTTTGTTTGCGTTTTGTGATTTTGGTAGTGTTCGTTTGGGCTTCTTTCACGTTCGTTTGGTGTGCACAAGCTTGTGGACAGTCTCGGCTAGATGCTTGGTTCGACACCCTTAGCAAGAGGTTCGCAATTTCGTAAAATTCATTAAAAATAGTTAGAAATTTCTTTTTGTCCCCAAATTTTTTATCAACATCTTGATTTAGTATATATTTGATGGCAGAGTTCTTACGTTGTATAGATTTACCATAGATTTAGGGTTTCAAAGATTTAGGGCGAAAAAACCTCAAACGACCATAACTTTTGATAGAGAGCTCGGATTGAGATGCTCCAAAAATGAAAGTCGTTTGAAATGGGGTAACAAAGCTCTTGGCCAACCGCCAAAGGCGGTTGGTCCTCTGGAAATTCTAAAATTCCATTGTTTAGGATTTCTTTTATAATTTTTTCTTATTTTTCATCCATTTTTTTTAGATTGTAGCCTCTGATTTCACATATCTATACTTGCTGAAAAATTCTAAAATTTTTTGTGGTGTTTTCTTGTATCGATTAGAGATTTATCAATTTATAATTTTCTTTTTAAAATGACAACACCACATCGGTTGTTTGGCCAAAACCGACGTGGTGTTATCCACCACGTTGATTGTTTGGCTAAAACAACGTGGTGTGTTGTCCACCACGTCGGTTTTGGCTAAACAACTGACGTGGTGTTATGGATTTTAGCAAAGCACCATGTCGATTTTTTGGTTCAAACCAACGTGGTGGTGGATTATGTGACGTCGGTTGTTTAACCAATATCATTTTCAACGTCTCTTGGGTTAACGTCAGTTCAAAACCCGATGATAAAAGTCTCTCAAAACCGACAACAAATATCTCTTTTCTACTAGTGCATACGCTAATCTAATGGATAAAATTATATTTGTAGTTAAAACTGTTTTGTTGACTTTGTCTGTTTTAAATTATCAATACATATCTTAGGTGAAGATTAATAAGGTTACGTACTATATATATAATAAAAAAACATTGGTGTATGTGGATCAGAATATATCAATTTCTGCATCGAAGGAAGTGTTTGTTAGTATAACGTGTCACACTGCTAGTATAAATCCATTGTATGTATGTAGTTTAATTTCCATTATAAAAGACCATGTCATTAATGAAAGTTATTTTAACATTAACCCGTTAGTATACGTGACAATTAAGTTCCTATAGAATAAGAATTGAACACGTCTGCTATAAATTATGAGATATTGTTAAGGTCAAAATTTAAATAGATTAAGCGTTGGTAAAAATTTAGTGTTGTGGTTGACATTTACTTTTAGATTTTAAAAAATATATATATTTTATACATCAAACTTAACTGGTAAAGTACATACTATATTTATAAAGTATATAAAGTTTTATATAGTTGATTTATTTAACAAGAACTTTATTTCGATTGATGAAATTCAATGTTCATTAAATTAATTAATTTTTATCTTAGTCTTCAAATGGCCTATCACATAATAATGTACAATAGCTAAGAGTACCCACATGCAATGTATTTATCTTTGACTTGCAATTATCAACATCACAAGTTCATGTGATTTTCTTACTAATTATGTAATGTCGTGCCTTTATAAAATTGTGAAACGTGTTCTATTTTGTTTCTTCTCAAATTTATCTCCATGTTTTACAGTTATATGGAAGAGGAATCATAAATTTTGAAAAGTGAATTCGGGTTCTCGATCGTGGTCGTAAGTGACAATGATTGAGATCATTGAGTTAAAAATGGATTTTGTTCTTTATCTCATTCCTGTCCTTGGTTTTGTAAGATTGTAATATTGTATTTAGTTTAGGATTTAATTTTCTGATGAACAACTGAATCTATAACTAGGACTATAATAGACTTTATGTTCTGGTTGAGATTTTATTTTATTTCAATTTTATTTTTCCTGTGTTTACCTTATCATTTGATTTCCTTTTCTGCCCAATTTTAAATTGTATTCTACTTTGTGGATTATTGATGAGCATTCAAAGTCAATTAGTAAAAGAAAAAATGGAAATATAGGAAAGAATGAAAAGAGGAAAAAAAAAAAAAAAGAAAAAAAAAGAAAAAAAAAAAAAAAAAAAAAAAAAAAAAAAGGAGGTATTTCATAATAAGAATAATGTCATGGAAAAGTAAAGGGTTGGAGAGGTTTATAATATCAAAAGAGGAAACTCTGAAAGAAAGATGAATTCTCCTTTGTGTTCTTTTTCAAATGGTTGCATAATCTGATAAATATTTATTTAATTTCTTAATTTGTATACACAGCTTATGTATAGTTCTATTTTTGTATAAAAATTATTCGCTTTACCAGTAAAAAGAAACAACCAGGAAACTTTATTTGAAAAAAAATGATTTACTGGTGGTGGATATGAGAACTGATAAATGAGAAGAGATGAATGGATTTTTTAGGAAAATTATGCATTATCATTTATAAATAAGGTTGAAAAGTTAAAAATATAAGTGAAATATTAACCCTGAATTTACCCATAATTGAATTTTTAGTAGCATGAATTAATTATTACCTTGCTTCACTCTTGATTTATTTACTTAGATTTACTAATAATGAATCTTTTCTTGTGTGAATTCAATTTTACCTTTTTAACTCTTGATATCTTGATAGGATTTAAACTAGATAGCATAAAATTCTTGCAAATGTAGTAACAATTATTTGTTCTCTATGGATTGGCATTTGAAACTCTTTGATTGGGTAGACTTGCCCTAAGCCTACTCTATTGTGTTTGTCAAGTTTTTGACACCATTTATTGGGAAATAAATATAGTAATATTAGAAAAAAATTTCTTATTACTCTAGATGATTTCATTCACTTTATTTATTCTTGTAGTTACCATTATTTGCTAATTCATTCTCAACTTCTTGCCCTACTGATTGGTCAAGATCATGCTTCTTTTTCAGAATTTTATTAAAAACTCCTACAATAAAAAAAACGCAATACGGAAAAGGTTATAAAGATAAAATAAAAAAAATCTATAAATGACTTTATACCATAAAAAGGAAGAGTAAAATTAATTTAAAGTATTGATATATTTTAAAATAGTAAAATTCCTTCAAAGAATTTTTTTTCGGCCATCGCGTGGGAACCATAGTTGCAATAATAAACTATCGATAGATGACAAATAAAAGAAATAAAAATAGTAAATGGTCTTTCTATATAAATAGATAGAAAAAGAAAATAAAGTTAATTTCATCATGGAATCTTTATTATCTCATTTCATCATGCGTAGGATTAATTCGCACTAATTAATGTGAACTTTATAAAACGAAAATTTCAATAAATTTGTTATACAAAAAAATATATTTAATTAATTGAAAAGTTTTATAAATTAAACCAGTTTTCAAAAAAAAAATCAAGTGCACATTTTTTTATATATTTTTAAAATGATTTTGTTTATTATGCCACTTTATATTAAATAATGGTGCTAATCAACATGGAGTGAAAAAGACCTAGTATTAGTGCGTTGGTATTCTCTTATCCCTTCCTTTTGTTTCCTTTTAAACTTTATGAGCTGGAACCTTTTTTTTGGTCGGATCCAACTTTTATTCCTAGTTGGCTAGTGTTTATGTTACGTACCTTCCATCAATTCTTTTTGTAATATGTATGCGTTTTAATTATATTAGAATTTACTATGTATGGAAACTTGTATTTCCATCATGCTTAATAATTTAAAATTAATTTATCCCTTAAAAAAAAACACATTTATTGTGTTGGGTACTTGGCATGGATACGACTCTGTTGGTGCAATGTTTCAGATATTTTCTTTGATATCCCAAAGCTTGTTCATGAAGCATGTAAATTATTTAGAAAATGACCTCAAAAGATTCCGGGGATCTACGATAGGAAATTCAAAAGTCCTTTACACCTCTCAAATCAAATGAATAATTTGCATAATTTTTAATTTATTCTTCTTTTTTCTTTCATCAATGTTTTTTTTTTATTTATACTTCATCATAAAGGCATGTACTTTTCTTTGACTCCGCTAGTGGCGATTTTTTATTTTGAGAAGCTTTTGTCGTAATAATGGCGCTTAGAGCGCATGTATGTTAAAAATAACATTATATTTGTTTAGATGCGGATGAGTATTCTTCGAAGAGATGGAAAAGAGAGAGTGTAACTCGTTAATATTTAATGATGGTGTATTTGTAAAATGTATAAAATAAAATTTGTACACGTCTCTTCTTTGACGCGGTGCACCTCCAGACTCTCTTTCCCGTGTCCCTTTCTCGTTTTCTCAAAAATCTCTCTCTTTTTTTTCTAGTTTTTCTCCATCCATACATTATCTGTTTTAAAATCTAAATATACCTTGCAGTAGCTAAGGAGTTAAGGATCACTTCTAACCGATCAGAATCTCAAACAGAGTAAGTTTGTATTTACTCTATAGATCCCTTATTCTCTATTTTTCGCTAAGTTTTTGTCATCAATATTAATGGGAACAGTTGAGAAAAGTGTTTCTCTCAACTTGATTAAGGTTATACTAAAAATTAGTGTTATTTGGAAAACTTGTTC
>Ga0209489_105030_pt1 | contig 23567 bp, 11 predicted proteins | sample SiratrowhiteBW_FD_187527 | JGI IMG/M metagenome (GOLD analysis project Ga0209489, IMG submission 187527) | Root nodule microbial communities of legume samples collected from California, USA - Siratro white BW (SPAdes) (version 2) | ecosystem: Host-associated > Plants > Roots > Nodule | place...
CTTTTTTTAAAATTATATTTCTTTTTTTTTTCACGTATAGATACAACTACACATTTTTGTTATTGTTCCATGGACGTTCTGAATCTAGTTGACTAAAATGAAAAAAGAGGGTAGTAGAATTAATATTATGTATGATAATATCAATAATTAATTTTTTAATAAAAAGGAACGCTCACATCATAAATATACTTTGGATTACTAACATGTGAATTCTATAATAGAATAAAAATTTTCAACGTCAAACTCAAAATTTAATTAGAAAATAATAATTATAATTACAAAATGTTATGTGGATTTTACTTTTTTTTTTTCAACTTTTTATTAGATTTATTAATAACATTTTAAAAAATTAAAGAATCTAAGAATAGGATATGGATATTAAAACACAGAGTCAAACTTATTTACTTTTTTAATACTATGATAAAAATAAGTCTTACATATTGTGATAACACTAGTAATAATAAGTTAAAGTATTAGTATGCTTTATGTTTACTTTGTCTTATTAAGTATTTATAAATTTAAAATGTTGGTTATACTTAATCATTTAATTTATAAAGTGTAATATTCATGTATCATTTCTTATATTTTATATTTTGAGAAAAATGTTATTTTTTAAGAGGATTATTATAATTTTTTTATTTTTAATTAATCTTCTTTTTAACTTCTCTTATAACATGGTTGTAAGTATCTTCAAGTGATAAACAAGCCACCACACAGATTTTTTGACATTATTTTGATACTGACCAATCGTTCAATAGATTAACTAAGGTATATCAATTAGTTTCCAAACTCTTATAGTCTAACTTAACATTAAGATTGAAATTAGCTCAAATACATCCAATTTTTCATCCTTAAGTTATACAACAAAGTTGAGGTAATAGGTTCATATTTATTGCTTAAATAAGTCTAGTGACCATTTTCTTAGTCTAATGAGCATCCAATGCTTAAACTTCTTGAAGGCTTCTAATTTCTTTTTCATCATGAACACCTTAATAAACCTTGAATAATCATTGACGATAAAAACAAAATACATAACACCTTTCAATGATATAACTTTAATCAAACCTCAACAACTTGTATGAATGTAATCTAGTATGACTACGATAAGCTTCTCAAAAAGCTCTATCTATACTATTTACCAAAAATATAATACTTTCATAAAACAAATAAGTTTTCACCTTCTAGTTATCTAATAACCTTTGTCTAATGTAAAAAATGTATATTTGTCCACATGCAATTCACACATGTAATAATGAGCATTTCCAATAAACAACATCCTAAGATTTGTTTAGTCATTTTATTCTCTAACTACAACTTAAATGGAATTGTTCCCATATTTATATTAATAACCACCATGATGAATTACAATGTACATTGTATTTTAATTTATCAACATGAAATTGTATTTTAATTTATCAACATGCAATAATGAGCATTTCCAATAAACAACATCCTAAGAAGATATGTTTAGTCATTTCATTCTTTAACTACGACTTAAATGGAATTGTTCTCATATTGATATTAATAATCACGATGAATTGCAATGTACATTATATTTTAATATTTTAATTTATCAACGAAAGGAATGTATTATTTGAGACATTTGTATTAGTCTTTAGATCTTGTATTATTTCTTAAAATCATTTAAAAGAATCTTTGGTAAATTTTTCAAAAGAACAAATACAAGTTTGTAGGTATATTGAATTAAAAACAACCTTTAGAAGAGGACATGACAAAAACATCGAGAATCAAATACATTGTGGTCAATATTTAGTCATAATGCAACATTAAACATTATGATGAATTGCTCATCATTGAATCAATTAGGTGTAATTTTTTAGTAATCCACCTAAAGGTCAAATATCCAACGAACAATGATAAAAAAATGTGATATGAGTAAATTAACAAATAGCATAAAAAATGTTGTGAAGGAAGTTTGCGAAACAAAGAAGGTGTTTACATGATTAAATCCAATCATGAAGTTAATACATTAGACTTGGATGTTTTTGAGAATAGTGTGTGAAGACATTTAACCAAAACCAGCCATAAGCCTGAGTAGTGTCCTAAAAGCACAATGCACATACCACACTACCCAGTAGCGAGGACAAGGTTTGTTTTGAAGAGTAAAGCATTGTTGGACCATCAACCCAATGGCCTATTGAATGAGACACAATTTAAGGGTAATAAATTTTCCCAATTATGTTAAATTTAATTTGGGGTAAATTATATTTCCAGTTGATGGAAGATAAATTTATGGTTTTCCGAATGAAGAGGAAAAAATATGTTTAGTAAAATAACATATTATTCTTTTATTTATTGAAAAATCATATAAATGTTTTCAAATATTTTTATCAATCAAATACATTTTAGTCATTTTCAGAAATCAAGATTTACAATTCTCAATAATCATGAAATTTGTGAAATCGTATAATGTGTTTTTTTAAACTGAAATTGTCGTGTGATTTACAGTCAAATTATTGATTCTTATAATAATTAATAAAAGCATCGACGTATTTTAATTTATAAAGTGTAAAAAAAAGTTATATTAGCCAAACAAAAAAACCAAGCTCTTAAATAAAAACAAACCCGCCATTCAAATACGTATTTTAAATATGATTTGTAAAGTAGAAATATTTCAATGTTACAGAAAAATAAAGTAGAAGAACCCTAATAGAATTATATTGACAAAGACAAAATGGAAATCAGGAAATAACAAATGTTACAAACCTAGAGTTGCAAATACAGAAGAAATCCAAAAAAAAGCCAGATTTGGTACTGGTTTGTGTGTCAGATTTGGGAATGAATTATGGTTTATTAGTGGGAGAAAGGAAATTAGAAAAGAAGAAATGGGTAGTTATATTGGAAAACAGAGAATAGAAATTTGCCAAGATCACTCTTGGGACAAAAAAAAAAAAACCAGTAAATGGAATCAATTAGGAGGAGCCGATTTCTGTAGATAACCCCTAAAGCTAGAGTTACAACTTATTTATAGAACCACCATTGCTAAATATGTTGAGTTATAAATAATAGTAATGAAATAAAAAGCAAAAGAACGCTAGCTAGAATACTAAAGCCAGAACAAAAACGTGTGGTGGATGTTTCAGCACAGAAAAAGGTCCTCTGAACTTGAACTTTTGCTTCAACTTTATCATATGTACACAATCTTACACTTTCAATTAATATAGTAAATAGCCAAGTATAGAACAGGATTCCTATCATGGTATGACAGATGCAATCTGGAACTACAATTTACCACTTTCTGCTGTACTTGTGTAGGGAAAAACTCTATTCTTCAAATTAAAAACTACCAAGGCTGCATTTGTGCTTCATCCAAACCATGTTGAATAGGAAAAGGTCCTGCTGTCCAAAATTCTCCATAGTTGCTTTGGGTGAAAATCTTGTTTCCTTGATCATCATCCTCAGCCTCCAAATCCAACTCCTCAAATATATCCTCAAAGCCATCATCATACCCATTCTCAAAATTATCAATCCCAATATTATCATCGTAATCATCATCAGTGTCAGAATTATTTGGATCAGTTCCATTCAAGCTGCCAATATCTTTGCTAAACCTACCCTTCCTTCTCTCTCTTCTCATTCTCTTGGACTCCCTAGCCAAGTCCATCCACTTATCTTGTATGGATAAAATCTCTTCCTTCTCCAATAAGTCACCCTTCTCACCAAACCCCTCCACCAAGAACACTGAGTGTCGCTCCCCCTTCAAACTCACATAAAACAATTCCGGGTGCCTTATTATCATCCCTCTCAACTTGTTTGGGAGGCCAAACTCCTTTCTGAAATGAGTCAAGTGGTCAATCAAAGTCCTTTTTTCAACTGTCATTGCAAGAACCTCCCTTACCAATGCACAAGATCTCTTTTCCGCCTCCAAAGACTCCTTTGCAAAAGCCTCAGCAGGATTCCTATAGGGGCACACCTCTGGCATCTCTTCAAATCTCAGCAAGAAATCCTGGTGACGTCTCTTCAAATTAAGCCCCTTTCGAAGTCTCAATTGCTTGAACTTCAAAGGACGGTCAACTATGAAACCAGGATCATGGGATGCAGGAGGAGGTAAAGCCTTTGCCAAGTTGACATCCCAAGATACAAGCTCAAGTGCACGGCCATAGGGAGTGTCAACAGTTCTGAATTTCTCTGGATGATCATTGCACAAACGGGACCTAAAATTAGGAGGTAGACCAAGATGTGGACCAAAGTGAACCAATTTGGACAGAAGTAATTGGCGGCGAGAAGATAGCATAAGAAGCTTTTGGAGTTTGGCTGCTAAAACATTGGAAATGGAAGATTGAAAAGCCAATTCCTCAGCAGCAACAGCAGCTGCAGCTGGAGTTAATCGAACACAGAGTTGGGGATGCAACTTGGTCGCATAGATTGGTTTTGGTGGCCATGGCATATTGAAGAGTTCAAAAATGGAAGGATATCTATGAATCATGGAAAGTATGTTACGAGGCTTAGGAAGACCAAGATAAGAACGACATTTACAGAGAATGTGAACTGGAATATAATGTTTCGATTTAGAGAGAAGTAAAGTTTTTAGCTTCTGAACAAACCTAACCCTATACTTCATCACAACATGCCTATCAAGTGAACGGTCACGGACAAGTTTTATAGAACAAGAAATTGAAACTGAGATTTTCTGGAGACCGTTACCCGTTTTAAGTTTCTCGTTGATCCAAAAGGATGAAGGTTTTGTTCCGCCAAGAACGGAACTGGAACTTAGGGAAGAAACTGGTTTGGGATTGCTGATTGAAAGAGGAAGACACAGTGCCATTTTCAACGCTTCAACCACTCACATAACATACCATACCTGAAAATGACACAAAGAACAAAAAAATTAGAAGAATGAAACCTTATTCAGACAGAACACCAAATTCTTGTAATATTAATTCTGCAAAGAAAATTTAAAGACAGAATTACAACTTTTATTAGAATAAAGTTTGTGCGTTTTTACTTTTCCGGCGAGGCGGAGACGTTCTGCAACTTCCGGCGAGGCGGAAAGGGTTTAACAGAGAGAGTAGGGTTTCTTCCGGTGAGGCAGAGAGAGAGAGGGCGAAGGAGTTAGTTCTGTTAAAATTGAAAAAGAAAAATATATATTCAATACACAGTATAAATATGCGTCATTTCTTTATTAATAACAGATAATAATAATAATAATAATTATTATTATAATAATAAATGAATGTTTTTTTATTGGCAGAAAAAAACTACTGTTGTAATATGTAAGATGTTCTAGAATATTTACATCAAAACTTAGACAGCAAAAAATAGTTACATCAAAATGATCCCTTTTAACTACCTTAGTTTAAAAAAAAAAAAATTATTGATACTAAAACAAAAATTAGTTATTGAGAGATTTAGAGCTCATTTAAATCTATAAAAATCAGTGATAATCAAAATGTGATAATGAATTTTATTAATAAAATTAATAGTAAAAATAAAATACAAAAATAGAACTATATATAAATATCTGGTATTATATTATATGTAGTATTATGTTTATAATTTTTTTTTCCATTTTGACTAGGTATTGAATAATATTTGAAGTGTCTTAATACAAGGAACAATAATATTTCGGGTGTGTACAGATTATATTTTATTTGAGAATATAATAAATCTCGTTTTAAGTAAATGTAAGTGAGAGATATGAAAGAAAAAAAAAACGAAAACAAAAAATATAATTTAAAAATATGTTAGAAAAAAGTTAGATTAAAGAATCAGTAGTGAATTGTTTGATTTTTTTTTTAAAGTAAGTTCTTAATTTTTTAAACCGAAATCTTCATAATCCAAATTTTTATAATTATATCTAAAAATTTGAAAAACATCACAACTTATTAGTTCATCACAGTTTCAAAGGTGTATAAACTAATTTCAGGAATTGTTTAATTTAGAAACCAATTAATTCCTTCTAGTTTGCAGATTAAGTTTGTAAATATAATTGAGTAAATGGGTACATTTAATCCTTTAAATAGACATTAATTTAATTTCTAAAAGATTAACTTTTTATTTATTACTTAAATACGTAAAAAAATGTGACAATTTGGTTAAACTTCATTAAATTATCTTATCATTGGATTATAACAAATGTTTAAATATTATTTTTTGACACTAAATAAAAAAACCAACTAGAAATTATATTGTTTAAATATTCTTTGCAATACTAAATTTGTATAATTTTAGTATGAAATGCATAATTTAATCTATAATTATTGTTAGAATAATTTATTATTTAGATTCCGCTTACATGGCACACTCCGGTTGGTGGACGCTTCCACGTAATTGTAGATAAGAAAACGATGTGGGACACTGTTTCATGTTTCAATGGACATCAATAATAGCACACAAGAACACTTCCACATCCACATATCCACCACACCATGGCAACCACCACCACCACCACCGCCATGTTCTCAGCCCCATCAGCCATGCTCTCCTCCACCACCACAACCACCACCCCACCTTCTCCATGCAAGTCCCTCCTCTTCCCCTTCAAACAACCCTTAACAACCTTAACTGCCGCCGCCGCCATCGCCTCCATTCTGACCACCGCACCACTGCCTTCCCTGGCGCAAGACTCCCCCTCCTACCAAGTCTACTACGGAACTGCCGCCAGCGCCGCCAATTACGGCGGCTACGGCGGCAACTCCAACAAGAAGGACTCTGCTGAGTATGTCTATGACGTGCCTGCTGGCTGGAAGGAACGGTTGGTGTCTAAGGTCGAAAAGGGTACTAACATTTCTTCCATGTGTCTACATATTATGATGCTAACTCTGCTATTCATTGAACATGTATGATATAGAAATATAGAACCATTATCAAATTATGAACCAAAAAGTCAAATTTCTTATTTACTATGTTTAATGAATGTCTATAAACATCTTAGGTATATCTTATATAGCTTTGGAATAATCATATTGTTGTATTGGATAAGTATGGTGTGTGATAAAGGTATAGCATTTGTGGATCATAGGTACTAATGGAACGGACAGTGAGTTCTACAACCCGAAGAAGAAGACAGAGAAAGAGTACCTGACTTTTCTTGCGGGGTTTCGGCAACTTGCACCAAAAGATGTGATTCTGAACAACTTAGCACTCTCTGATGTGGAATTGCAGGACCTGATAGCCAATGCTGATAGCTTGAGGTCTGAGGAGGTGAAGGATGATAAGGGGCAGCTGTATTATGTGTATGAGATTGATGGGGTTGGCACTCATAGCTTGATCTCAGTGACTTGTGCTAAGAACAAGCTCTATGCCCATTTTGTCAATGCCCCAACTCCAGAGTGGAATAGGGATAAGGACGTGTTGAGGCATGTTCATGAGTCTTTTAAGACTGTGGGGTCTTTTTAGTTGACTTTTGGTGTTTAGTATTTTGTAGAGGTAATGAATGATGAATGATTATATATTATGAGGATGAGGATGGCTTCTTCTGATAAATTTGAAAATTTTACCATTTGTCATGTTGCTTGAATTTCAAAGCTTTAGTGTCTGATGGTCTAAGTTTTGTCTGGCTTTTGGTTGAATTTGTGAGTGCTTTTTTTCTTGTTCTTGGCTTAAAACATTCATTGATGTTTTTGGACTTCTCATGGAAAATTGAAAATTAGAACTCTGACTAATGAAATTCCAGATAGGGGATGAAAAGGGCTGGAATAGAAAAATTCCTCTGGAGTTGTAATTATTATATGTTCTATGCAGAGGATGGAGTTCTTATGATGGTTTCTTTTGATAAATTTGGGATACTTACTGCTTGTCATCTTGCTTGAAATTTTGGTATGGCTGGCTTTGATTTGGAACTTTCAACTTCTGATGTGGTTAGTTGGGAAAATGGAGTGTAGCTCTAGCAAGTTGTGTGTGGTTTATGGTTGAATCTGTGAGTATATTATGCTTCTGGTTGTCTATTGCTTAAAAACTCAATTTCTGATGTTTTGTTACTTTTCATGGAAAATTCAATTTTAGGAGTTTTTAAAATCACTTACATGCATTAGAAATTTTTACTGTATTTCTTGAACAATTTGATACTTGCAGGAATTTCTGCTTTGGAAAATACATATTAGAGGTTGCAGGTCAAAATTTTGAGTAACTTATTGAATAGGTGTTGTTTTTTAGCTTGAAAACACTTGAGCTGAGTTTTGGCAGTTTCAGAAGTTTTTGAACATGTTTTCATTCAATTTCTGATTTCTAAATTAGAGTAATGGTCAAAGAAATTCAGGGTAGGCTAATGAAATGTGAGGGACTAGAAAGTTCCTCATTGAGAATTTCATTTCTATAATAATCCTTTTGGTCTCTAATGTTTATATCTCAAATTCAAATCTCTACACAATCTGAGGGTAGTTGCTAAATTAGAACCAGTTTATCTTATAATGTTCAAGGTTACTTGACTAAAATATTGGTAAGTTTTTGGCTGATGAACCAAATCCTTAGATTTAGATGCATTTATCTGAGTAAAGCTTGATTTGTTGTACTTGATCCTGATATTGCTTGGTTAATAATGAGCATCAATCAGATTAAGCTTGAACAATGAACACTAATAATTTTCCATCAAATATAGCAATACTTTGGAGTACAAAATCATATGGGGCTAAAGCAAAAGAAAGATGAAATCAAAAGAAATTTTCTTCAAGAGTTTGATTAACCTACAAATAAAGTTAATGGTTAAAAGATATTAATCTGCATGATATAATAGTTTTATTAGATATTAAATTTTTAATAGTAGTTAAGTATCTCAAGATATAAAGTAGGTTGAATCTGACTGGTAAAGGAGTGGATTGACTTGGTATCCTTTTCTTAAAGAGTTTTTTTTTTATTATTATAATTAATTAATTAATTAAATATTATTTTGTTAGATCAATATTCTAAGAAATAATATAATTTCATTTTATTTAATTATTCTATTCTACATTTATTAATCATAATATTAGTTTTTAAAAAGAATTTATGAATTTAATAAAACAATAGTTTCTTCACTAACCTTACATTTAGTTTTATGAAGTGATGTAAATTTCATATTATTTAGTTATTTTATTCTACATTTATTTATCATAATCATGGGTTCTGAGTGTACTAAGACAAGTTAATATAGTAACCTAAATTATTTACTTATTTATTTTATTTTGATATAGGCCAAATTATATCTTTTACAAAATCACCTGATCCATTACATTTTATACTAAAATTATAAGGATCACTTTCACCCATACCCTACTTATTCCACACATATCACCAACATTCCCTAAATACCTGATACGATCTGTATCTAAAATCAACAAGAAATACCAACAAACAGTATATGTGCAATATTGTTCATATATGTTCTTTGAATAAAACCAGTTTCTATAACAGCAACTAAGGAATAAAGAAAAGTATCATAACAATCAATATTTGATCCTTCTTTTGAATCTCTGATATCACCTGGAAATGAGAATCACAATAAGCAATGATGCTGAAAGAAATTAGAATAACAGATGAGAGAATGAAGAAATCAATAACAGAGGAGAGGAAAACTCACATTCCATACACTGTCTCTTCTCCTGCCTTTCAGCAGGTATAATTCTCTAGCCACTTGGGTCGTTGGCCCATTTTAGTGCTCCTCTTCACTTTTTCCATGGTCTGTGAATTTTTCTTTTTGGGCCTCATTATATTATTATTTGTATCAATACCTCCTCCATTGAAATTGACCTTGTCCTCAAGGTCAAAGTTTCGTTGAATTTCATGCTCTCCTTCCCATTTAGCCTCTTCCTCAGGCAATTCTTTTGACTGAATGAGTACCTCTGACAACCAAATACCATTTCTTTTAATCTTGCATCTGTCCAATATAATTGATGGTTGAGGTTGAAGTATCGGTCCTTTGTCATCATTGAGTAAAGTACCAGGGATAAAAGGTTTGACAAAATTAGGAAGTACCAAGACAGGTATGTGAGTAAGTGTTGTCTTGAGTGAATCAAATGCCTGTTGAGATTTTGTAGACCAATGAAAAGCATCTTTCTTTAACAAATCAGTGAGAGGGGTAGCCAACATGGCAAAGTTCCAGATAAACTTGCGATAGTAACTTACTAATCCCAAAAAAGCTCGCATTTGCTTCATTAAAGTTGGTACAACCCATTGTTTAATTGCTTGTATCTTGGTTTCATCAACTTTGACTCTATCCCGTGATACAACATGTCCCACATAATCAATTTGGGTTTGGCCAAAAGAGCATTTGAAGAGTTTGGCAAACAAGGAATGTCTTTGCATGGTGCTTAAGACCAAAGAAAGGTGTTGGATATGTATATTCCATGTTGTACTGTAGATTAAAATGTCATCAAAGAAAACAAGGACAAATGGCATTACTAACCATTCATACAACTCTTGGTAAGTGCCAAAAGCTGTCTTGTAGTGATCCTCCGGAGAAACAAGAATCTGATGATACCCTGAATGTAAATCCAGCTTTGAGAAATATTGTGCTCCAAATAATTCATCAAGTAATTCATCCACTGTGGGCATAGGAAAAGAATCCTTAATAGTGACTGCATTAAGGGCTCTATAATCGCTGCAAAAACTCCATGTTCCATCTTTCTTTTTGACAAGTAGCACGAGTGAGGAGAATGGACTTGAACTAGGTTGTATGATACCCTCGGATAACATTTCAGCATTAATATGTTCAATCTCAGTTTTCTGACTATGAGGATAAGGATAAGGTCGAACTTTCACAAGGACACTTCCAGACATCAATGGGATAGTATGGTCATGAGACCGTATTGGTGGTAACCCATGAAGCTTCTCAAAAACATTCTTATATTACTGTATAGTCATAGCCAATTCAGGCTCCATGGATGTTGTAAATTCCAACAAATGGTGGGTTGACACTTCAGGTGTTTGAATTTGAATGGCATATAATTCCGCTATAGAGTTTGTGGCTTGTAAGCGGGTGAGTTGATGAAACTGAGCTAGGATAGCCAGATTTGAGGTTTCTCCATGTAAAGTGATAAGTTCTCCATTGATGTAAAAAGTGAGGAAGCATTCTTTAAAATTCACTAAATGAGTATCAAAAGTTGCCAACCATTGACTTCTAAGAACCAATTCAGTTGCAGCGATAGGTAGAACATAGACTGAAATATACAAAGAATGACCCTGGATTTGGACTAAGATATTCTGGACTTCACCTTCACATTCCAATTGCTCTCCATTGCCCACCAACACTTCTAATCGTGGGGTATGATAGATGGGTAGATGTAGAAATTTAGCCACTCTAGGTTGGATGAAATTATCAGAACTCCCTCCATCAATAAGGGTTTAAATCTTATGGCCCTGGATAAATCCTGTGAATGTAATTGTGCCTCTCATCGTGGTACTTTTCATGGCATTGTATGATAAATGAGGTGTCTGATCAAATTCCTCATACTGATTTTGGACAATCTGTTGGCTCTGTATATTTAGGTCTGGCTCCGGAGGTATTTCATCCTCACATGGGAGTAAGAAATAGTGTTTATTAACACACCGATGAGTAGGGGAATACTTCTCATCACAAGTAAAACAAATCTCCTTTTCTCGACGAAATTGAATATCAGCTGGGGTTAAACGCTTTAAGTTGTGGGTTTTAATGGTGTAGAAAGTAATGGTGGTGGATTTGTGTTTATAGGTGGGTTTGTGTTTGTTGTTAATGAAAATTTAGAAATATTTTGTGTAAGTGATTTGGCTGGGAAGTAAGCAATTCTGTGTTTAGGAGTTAGGGATGATGGTTGAAATTTTTTCTCAAAAGAGTTTAGCAAATGACATAGCCTGGAGTATTGAGTGAGGGGCTCGGGATATCACTTCACGCTTTAATTCAGGTATTAATCCACTAATAAAACAATCAAGCAATACATAATCATCTAACCCATATGACTGATTAGCTAACTCGGTGAAGGAAGCATAATAGTCTGCCACTGTAGATGACTGCTTTAGCTTGAACAGATCTGAACGAGGATTATCAAATTGAGATGGGCCAAACTGGATTTGAATGGCAGTGGACAACGATGGCCAATTAGCTACCACTTTCTGCTCATCAGGAGTGTCAGTGAACCGTGGAAAATCTAGCTTTATAGAGCGAGAATGAGAAACAATTGAAGTGGAAGGCTGTGCTAAAGAGTCCTTCTGAGATTTCAGGAATAGCTTATGCAACTCCTGCAATTGCTGATCAATCTTGTCAAATCGTTGATCCATTTGCATAAACTGATCATGATGTAAACCCAGAGTCTCCGAAATGTGTTTCAGTTCTCCTTGTATCTCTTTCATTCTTGTGTTGTCAGCCATAAGTAACTCCATGAAAGCACCAATGATACGATCTGTATCTAAAATCAACAAGAAATACCAATAAACAGTATGTGTGCAATATTGTTCATATATGTTCTTTGAATAAACCTAATTTCTATAACAGCAACTAAGGAATAACGAAAAGTATTATAGCAATCAATATTTGATCCTTCTTCTGAATCTCTGATATCACCTGGAAATGAGAATCACAATAAGCAATGATGCTGAAAGAAATTAGAATAACAAATGAAAGAATGAAGAACTCAATAACAGAGGAGAGGAAAACTCACATTCCACACACCGTCTCTTCTCCTACCTTTCAGTCGGTATAATTCTCTAGCCACTTGGGCCGTTGGCCCATTTTAGTGTTCCTCTTCACTTTTTCCATAGTCTGTGAATTTTTCTTTTTAGGCCCCATTATATTATTATTTGTATCAATACCTTCCTCCCATTGCACAAGCTAACATCTGTTCCTTGATTTGTTATGCATTAGCTTGTGATAAGAGATCAACCATAAGGCTAATATAATGCCTTTACAATTTGATGATTTCATTCATTATGAAGTTGTTAGAAAACCTTATGTAAGAAATCGCGCGTCAGTTTAAAAATTTTGTAATTATTATCAATAAAATATAAATTACTACTAGAATATAAGACATATAAACATCATTATATCATTATTAATATTGTTATATGATGTGATTAATCATCACTTTAAAATAAATTATATAGGAAACTTTTTATAATTTTTTTATTTAAAAGTGTAGGCTGTATAACTTTTATTATATAAAAATATTTTGTAATATTATATTAAATACGACACTTTCAAGTTGACATATATAATTTATTTAGATAAGTGTATGAAATAAAATATTTAAACAAATAAAAGCAAAAATATAGGAGAAAGGCAAAAATACTTCACTAATGTAAATGGTTCTATGTAAAAAAAAAAAACATAATTTGCAAATATTCAAACATTGTTCTATTAATATTAATATGTCTAACATTTAAAAGCAACTACATAAAAGACTAGCAAATCTTATTCTTTTCCATACTATTACTAGCTTTAGATCTCTTAAGTCTTAAGTTAACTTGTAATGGTGCAGCACTTGCAAGTTTAAATGTTTAATAGTCACTTTTAATACATATAACTCGCACCACTTACTTTGAATAATTTAATTATACTTATTAAGGAATGTATTTTATTTTTATCGGCCACATATACATTGAAAATGATAATAAGATTACTCCAACTAAGTACAAAAGTACAATGCTAAAAAAAACTAACAAGCATACAATACCATAACCAATAACTCTATACTACCAAACTGACCCTATACAAAAAGAAGTCCTAACTCCAATCCTATAAAATACAATTTGTCCCAATTTATGTTCAAAAAAATTAGTAACTAAAGTCTCTTAGCTCCAAAATAGTATAAATTCACACATCTTTGCAACAGAGATTAGGAATATAAGTTCTATTTTTCAAAAAACAAAAACATAATAATAAAAATACTTGTGTCTAAATCAAACATCCACACATAAAAACAATATATAATGAGTTCATAATGAATATTGGATTCCAAAAGGCTGAGCAATTAAGATGTTGCAAATTTCACATCCAACAAAATACTTCCAGACATCCACCAAATTCTCCCATTCTCCCAGTAACGATTTCAAAACTTCAATCATCATTTTCAGATCATTCTTCACTCTCAGCTTAAACCGTTCCTGTACCAATAAACAAATACAATCCTACTATTTGGTAGTTGGATAATGAGAATAGTTTCTATCTTATTACCACTCCTTCTAACAAAGTCAAACTTTACTAATATAACTTGACTTCCCACTGTGGTACCCTACCCTGTTCCAATCAATTAGCCATATTCATGTATATTAGCAAATCTAAACACCAATCTGAAAATGTGAAACTAACTTTATTATACTTAACTCTGATCACAACCCATGATTTAACTTGTACAAAGGCAAAAACCTATTGAATGTCACACTTCCTATTTTTGAAAATAATATCATTTTTATACTTCCAAATATACCAGATAGTGATTAAGCACGCTGTACTCCACATATCATAACTTTCTTATTGGCCCCAATCTTATGGAAACCTAAAAAGTGTATGGTGCACAGAATTCACACCAAATCAATTATCACACATTTTTCATATTTGACTAGCAACAACACATATAAAAACAAGTCTCACACTTTCAACACTGGATTTATAGAAAACATACACGAGGCTCTTAATTGGAATTCCTACTATAAGGAGCTTATTTCTAGTTGGCATCTTATTATAAAAAATCTCTAACCACGCATCGGGTGTGCTATTTACTTTTCATAAATTTTGGAATACCTCCTCATAGTGATCAGAGTTAGCATTCACTATTTTATTATGTATTCTATTACATACCTCCCTTCCCACTTCTACTCATAATTTATTTCCTTATTTAGTTCACACTGTTGGATAACTACAAAGAAATTCTCTACAATTGATTTTTCTCACTCAAATCATATACTCCTCCAACATAACATAATTATCATTCTCATTCTTATTCTCATTCTCATTCCTTATCATTCAAACCGAAGTCTTTTAATTTACTATCTACTATCTTTTTTGAAGTGTGAATTAATGTAGCAACCATAACAACCAAATCTTACGAAGGTTAGATCTAAATGAAATTAAAATAAAAAATATCTATATCTAATTTTTATCAGTTACAAGTTCATTTTTTATATTTACAACTTTGTGTTACATATCAAGTGTACTACTTGCTTTTGATAAATTGAAGTTAACATCACTTGTACACCTAATATACTTAGATTAGCAAAATGAGCACTAGAACTAAGCCTAACAGTAAACTAAACCAGAGATTAGCACATGTTCAATTAATTATAAATTAGAACCAACAAGTTGGATATTAAATTCAACTCATCCTGATATTTATAGAACATGGCATGAGAAAATAATTAGAGGATCAACATGGGTAGATATTATACCTATTTCCATACAAATACAATATTCTAATACGAGAGGGGAGAATAAATCTTCAGCTAATATCCTTCAATAATACGTTTATGAAGAAGGAATGAGTTCTTTAATAAAAATTATGGAAAACAATAACTTCTCAATTTTAGAAAATAGAATTTGTGTTTTGCGACTGAAGCATATTGCGTCACAAACAAATCTCTAAATTTTAATCACTAATTTGGTTGCAGAAATCAAGTATTTAATTTAACAACAAAAACCAAATTGGTTGTTAAAATAATTTTTTTTATTACTACTTTATTCTTTGATAATATAACTCTTTTATTTTATTTTATACAACCATTAATTTAGTGATTAAAATTTAGCAAGTATCACTTTTGGTTGTTATCTTAGTCCTTATGCAAACTATTACCACTAATTATTTATTCTATCGTTGTTTCGGACATTAATTTAAAAAAAATATCAATCAGTTATTATTTCGATCACAATTCGTCACAAACTTATTTCAATCACTAAATAACCTATTTTTCATTATTATATTTAATTATATTGTAATTCCTCCCTTTTTATTCATTAAAGGAGAGTATACATTGTCCTATTTAATAGTCTTTGATTTGTTTTTCCAGCCAAGCTAAAATATAAACAATATAATTTTAATTTAATAAAACAGAAAACTAAACTAATAATATCTAAGGAAATAATGACAATAAAAAGATAAAATAAACAAGCTTCACAATATCAAAGTTTGGGGATATCATGAAAAAAGCTTAAGATATACAAATTCTACTTCGAGTGGAGGGTTTTGAACCAAGAAATAACTCCTCTCGTGTGATACTTTCTGGTGTGTTTGCTTTATTTTAATTTTATATAGTATTAATAAAGGAAAACCAATCAAATTTGTAAATATATAGATAAATAAATACATTTTTATGTGTGTGAAAACAACTAACACTAAATAATTGATTTCTCTTAACTCACATAGTTAGCTAGCTTTTTCCCAGCTGTATCATGTCAGGTTGAAGGAAGCCCTCCAGCTTTGAATAAGCAATGATACTATTTACAATTTACAATAAAATCAACATCACCCTTCTTGGAATTCTTGGTTATTTCTAAGTAATTATAATTAATTTTAAAATATTAAATATATTTTAAGCTTTCTAGGTTTTTACTTTTACTTTTATATCTCTTTTCTCAAAATATTGTCTGATGCAATTTGTAAAAGAAAAAAAAAAAAGACTAAAGAGTATACATAAACATTCACATTTTACATTGTATTACAATTAAGCTTTGTATGTGAAATTAACTACATGAAAAGTCACTTCAATTTTCGTTATCATCTTATTAATTTCACATTGAGCTATCTCCATCATGTTCAATTTCGGAGGCAGCTTCATCTTCCTGCATGCAATCAATGTCAACAGCTCCATGGCCATGGCCAAAGGCCTTTATGTGATCTTTTAGAGATCTTTTGTGTTTGAAATCAGACCCACATAAACAGTACCATATTTTGCCACAGTTCTTCTCATGTGTCCTCCAATCACCCTTCACTGCAAATGTTTTGTCACATTTTCTGCACATGTAGGGTTTGATCCCATGTTTTCTCTTGTAATGTGTCTGAAGGGTTCTGAAATCCTTCAGAGGCCTTGCTCTTGGGTGGTCAATGTTGTGCTTGCAACCTGGTGCACAACAAAAGCATGGAAGCCTTAGCATTGCTGATGGTTGTGTTCCCTTTAGAGAATCAGGCCCCTTTCTATATTGAGATCCATGTCCCCACATATGCATCTGCAAAGCCATCAAAACATATACATATACTCTACAAATACAATATTATATATGTGTGTAAAGAGAGAGAGAGAGAAAACCCTTTTGATTTGAAGATATCTTTCACCTTCTGTCTTTATCAGTTATGAAATTTAACTAATTTCTTACCATAGAAAGAGAAATGGAGGGTGTATTTAGTTTTGTGGTTGAAAGAAATAGACAATGAGGATGTAAATAAATTTATAGATGTACTTATTATTTATACTAGAAATGTTCAGAACGTTTTCTACAATATTCAACTTATATAATTTGCCTTAGAAATCACAAGGTACAATGCTATGGTAAATCAACAGCAAAAACAAGGCAAATAGTAAGATCAAATAATCACATTTCAAGTTTCCATGCACAGTGCACAAATTACATCATATGCTGCAACTAGAAGCACTTTCAATTTACAAGCACAGGTGTTAGCATGGTTTTTCTCAATTCTTCATTAATTACATCGTAGGGTAGTGAGATCCAATGTGATTCCATGTATATGAATCTTGTCACAGAACATGGCTTTGAAATTTTTACTGTGTTTTAAACAACTAGAGTGAGATCAGCTGTTGCAAAAGACTATCTAAATCCAGAAAACGATGATCTTAGTACTTTCATGATTTGTTTTACTTTCGACTCATTTTCAATCCTCCGCAGCATAATATCACAAATTCTAGGCGACATAAAACACAAGGAACATATATTTCAAAAATGCTTAATGTTTTGAGATATCAATTTTAATATTTAATCACGTATATATATATATATAGATAGATAGATAGATATAGATAAGACCAAGAAAGATCAGACACCATGCAGAAAGGATGGATAACAAACCAAAAAGATGAAACACAGCATGATTCACATGTGAATAAAGAAAAGATCGAAACTTAGAGACTTTACATATGAAAGAGATAAAACACTGTAACTAAAGTAACCGGATTTTATTTAATAATTTTGTATATATAAAGTGTAAAAGGAAAACAATATTAGCATATTGCATACCTGAAGATTATTATATCTGTTGAAACTCTTGGAGCACACAGAACATAAGAACTGAGTAGGACCAATAAGAATCTGGGAAGGGGTGGGAATCCAATACTGAACCTTGTTTAATCTATCCAAAGGGTGTCCAGAAATCACACTCACTTCCCCTTTCTCACCCATTTGAGCACAAGCTGAGATCTTCTCCGATCCCAGAAGATCAGCAGCATCCACGCTAGGAAGCCCTATGTGCAGTGCTACTGCCACAGTTTCATCATCACCATCTTCAGTCAAAAGGGTCTCATCCATGTCTCTTTTCTTGTGCCCTTCCTCTTCAGCTTCGCCACCACCGTTGGAGGCTTCATTCTCCTTCTGCTTTATGAGACTTATGAGAGGAAGGGCTTCTCTGAGAGGAGGAGAAGGAGGAGCTGCACAAGATGAACAGGAAGTTTCTGATTGAGCAATGGAGAAGGTGTTGGTGGTGGTGTTAGTGGTGTTTGAGTATGGAAGAGGGTAGGAAGAGAAATGGTTTGGTTGAGAAGTGAAAGAAGAGTGATGAGAATAAAGGGGCATGAAGTTGAAGGTTCCAGCGTATAAATTGGAGTGAGGATCTGTCATAGTGAAGGCTCAAATGGTTTTTCTGATCTTTGGCCAGTAGCTATAGAGTAGTGTATAAATATATTGCAGCATGTGAAGAGAGAGAAAGGGCAATAAGTGATTCAAAATCAACTTGTTCTAGTTTTTGTCCTGGTCCTCTCATTGTTCTCTTAATTAATCAAAAGGTACCAACACTTTCTTTCTTAATTATTACTTTATAAGAAATATTAGTCCACAATTAATATATTTTGATGGTTATAGATTTTTGAAGAAACTACAATACAACTCCTCTTTCCTCCAATATAAGAAACAAAAAATGTTAATCACAGTATATATCCTTGAGTCATGTCTGTATCTGTCAGATTAGATGAAGTAAAAGTGTTTTTGCGGGTGAGAGGGAGAGAAAACCATATGGGTAAATTTAAGGTAAAAGATGTAAAAAGAAGGAAGCAAAGGTATGTGTGAAGTACAGAGAGTGAAGAAAATTACCCCCTGCAAGCCAATAAGAGAAGTTAAAAGCTTGTGGGAAAGCCAAAGATAGAGTTATTGATAAGGCAATTGCTGGTTGTCTCCCAAGAGATAGAGATGTTTGCACCACCACCTACGTACACGTATGTTGTTTTTAACCATGCTAAGAATAATGTTATCAGTTTCTTAGATAATCATCAGTCTTTGTCAGAGATCTTAGATCTTTCATTTTTAGTGCCTCCTCTTTCTAATCTTACTTTTTCTATTCACACATAACCTTTGAAACCAAACTATAGAAGTAGAATTAGAAGTAGTTTCTATGCAAGTAAAACAAAATATAATTTAGAAAAGTTAATAAATAGAACTTTGTATAAATTAGTTAAAAAGTATACTGATGAAAAAGGTTGTTGAAACACTTCCAAATCCAAAATCACTGGAACTATTTGCTTCCTGATCATGCACACATATATGTACGTGAGAGATGGAGGAGAGAGAGAACATTCTCTTATTTTTTTAACTTTTCTCTTTTTCTCTTGCCTCAATAAACGATAGATATAGATAGATACATATTATTTTATGTAGTTACCTACGTCCAACATTTGCTTGGTTGAGCGTGTTTAGTGTTTCTTACATTTGCACGCATACTCATATACACTGTTCATTCCACCATTTCTCACTTTCTGGTATTTTGTCTGATCAAACAAAATATCAAATGCACTATTATTTTGGAGTCAAAGAAGTTCATTGGTTTCATTGTTTCTAAATCACTATGTTTTTGTTTACTCCAACTCCTATAACATGGTTCATTTTCCATTACACTGTTCATGCTTTGCCACTCTTTTATTTAGATTTTCTCATAAAAGTTATATATTTTTCAACTATTTGTGACAGTTTTTAAGGTGGAATAAAATTGAAGTGGTGTGAAGAATAATGATAGAATATAGAAGCCATAGCAATAGATAGCATATAGTTTAGTCCATTGATAAAAATAGGTTATTAGGTTGAATGATAGTGAATGGAACTGTTAAAGATGGAGAAAAACACACAACCTGTAGAAAATGACGTTTGCATTTGTCGTTTTGTGCTTATAATTAAAACATTGCTCGTTTTCCTGAGAACACCTTCTGTGAATTCTATTCCTTTATTCAAAATGTCCTCAAGAAGAGAAGTTTCCAGTAGTACTAAGACGTCGACACGTGGAGTTCATATTATAGTGTTAGTTGGCATGGAGAATGTGACTTCAAGCAGCCATAGATACAAATAATGGACAAATTACTCTACTACTAACATAGAAACCCTAATTAATTATATCCAAAGATTTAAGAGAAACTAACCATTTTTAGTACATAGCTCTAGTGTAAATTTAAAACATATGAATTACCACAAAATATAACAATGTATATAGTAGTACAATGTGTTGGATCTTTATTCCAACATTAGTTATATATATAAATAATTATATATTAAAGATATTAAGAATTTTTACTTTTATATAAAATTTAAAAATGATAAAACGATATTAAATTATTTTCGCAGTTATATATCTGAAAAATTATAAACCTTTAATGTGGGGTGATTAAAGATTAATTAGATAAACAGAAATATCATAAATAGGTTAGATCCTACATTTATATCTTCTTAACAAAACGCTTATACTTCTACTTTTAGTTACGATTAACATGACAAATTCAGAGTTATATATAATACTCTTTTTTTTTCATCAAAAAGCTTAAGTTTGATTCTAACCACTATCATATTTATCATTAATATTCTTTTTTTTTTCTTTTTGGGCTTATTTCATCATCATGATATTTTTTATATGTATCACCTATTTTTCAGATAAAATAAAACATAAAATCATATATATGTATAACCTAGTTATTATAGTCAGTAGAAAAATATTATGATGATTGAATGATCGATTTTATTTTATTTTTATATATTTTTATATAAATTTTTTAAATATTTATATGAGTTTTCAATTCAAATACGAAGAACATGATAGAAGCCTTTTGATAGTTTTTTGAAATCAATTAATTTATAATTCTCATATGTTCATATTTTATTTTATTTATGTATTTTAAAATTAATTAATTGAAACAACATGTCTCTTGTATAAATTAATTTATTTTAAAATACAAGAGGATTATGAGCTTAAAGGTATGTGGTTATTAGTTAGTCCAAATAATTAATATTACACATGCACCAAATAATTAATATTACATATGCACTGGTTGCAATAACTGTGTAATAATTATTCAATTTTTTGTGTAAATACTAAAACATCTCAAAGAAGAATTTATTATTTGATGAAACTTATTATAAACATTAGATATCATTGAATAATTAAAATTTTATTAAAACAAAATATTAATGTATTAGCGATATATTGAAATGAAATTTATTTTTTATATTATTTTAAGACTTATGTAAGTGTATTTTGTGAAATATTATTGTCAATATCAACTTTATTATTTATTTTTAAACGATTCAAATTTCAAGTCTTGGAAAAAGATAATGACTTGATAGTTTTTGAAGTAATAGATCTACCTTGTGTTAAGATAAACTCAATTACACCTCTACATAAAAAGAGTACTTCCGAAAATATGATACAGATGAAACTATGAGAGGTGTCAAAATGGCATGAGTCTAGTGATAATGAAAATAATCATTTAAAAGCATTTTGGGTCACAATTTCTGAAAAAAATAAATAAAATTAAGAAGTTCCTTACAAAAATTCAAAACGAGTTTGTTAAAATTAAAAAGTTTGAGATAAGTACACTTTAAATAAACCTAATTTTAAAGAAATATAAAGGTAAGGGAAACATGAGGAAGTGTAGCATGGAGATCTCTCATGTTGCTTAAAAACTAATTAGACTTAAATTATAACTCTCTAAAGACTTGTTGGTACATTTAATTTTTGTCTTTTAACACAATTTTTCCTTTTTAAGATGAGTTATAATTGTCTTAATTAAACTTGATCTCTAAATTCATCTCACTTTGTGTTTAAAAAAAAAACATTGAAATAAGATAATACAAAAAGTGTTCATCTTACCCTCGCTTCAATAAATAAGGAGAAGAGTCTAAAGAAAAACAAAAAAAATAAAGAAATTTCAATTATACCTCAAAATATAATTCATATCAATTAAATATTTTATTATTAAAAAGTACTTGCTATTTAGTAATTTACAAACAAAATTGAATGTCTAAAATATCATTTTACGTTATTTTTTTCAATATATATCCGATATTCCTACTAGGTATACGAGAGTAAATTGATAAATGAACTTTTTGAAATTGAAACATAATATATCTTATGTTCTATATTAAATAGACTTCGAAGTTTCAAAATCTCTTTTTACTAAAGATTTTTTTTTTATAACAGAACTTTCATTCAAATTTTGTGACATGAATTGTGATAGTTTGACAATCTAGCAAAATAAAATAACTATTTGACAATAAATTATATTAATATTTTAATTTTTTTATTTATTCAATTAAATTATTAATATATAATATATGTTAATTTTTTTTAATAGGTGGTCCAAATATTATTATTTTTGTGACAACATAACACGAACCTCTAGGATTGAGTAAATAATCAAACTATTAACTAGAAGGATTTGTTGACTATGAAACACTAAATCTCATTTGCACTTATCCCAAAACTACTTGTGCAATAAACAAAAGCAAAATGTGTAGCAAAGAAAATCTAATTGCTCTGCAGAAAGTAAGTGGATGGCAAATGTTTATGTTGCTTATATTGCTGTTTTCGATACGAACTAAGAATCAATCGGTGCATTAAAAAAATTAGATGTTTTCATTTGTTGAAACAAGTAATTACAACTTTCAAAGTTATTAATTCATAAAGCTTCCCAGATCAACCCTAGTTTATGAGTTTGAATGTTTTCACTTAATTATTTCAGCTTAGATTTTTACTTTTTATTTTTTACATGATTGATAGACCATGAAATAATTGATATTAAAAGTTTTATATCCTAACATGTTGAAAATCCCACATCCACTAGAGATAATAAGGCCTTTCAATAGTTTATAATGTGAGTGTAAACCTCATTTTGTAAGCCGGTTTTGTAAAGTTGAGTTAGACTTAAATTATATTTTTTTCAGATGATATTATAACTTACCCTAGCACGGTTTTTGGGTCAGCCACTATCAGACCACCCTTAAACAATATAGTCTCACGCTCGAGTTGAGCAGTCTCGGCGTGAGGATGTATTGAAGATCTCACATCACTAAAGATAAGGCCTATTAATGTTAGAGATCTCACATTGACTAAAGATAAGACCTTCCAATAATTTATAATGTAAGTACAAACCTCATTTTCCAAGCCGGTTTTGTAAAATTAAGTTAGGCTTAAATTTCACTTTTTCATACAACCATCTTATTAGTATATATATATATATATATATATAATGAGTAT
>Ga0209489_105031_pt1 | contig 23564 bp, 23 predicted proteins | sample SiratrowhiteBW_FD_187527 | JGI IMG/M metagenome (GOLD analysis project Ga0209489, IMG submission 187527) | Root nodule microbial communities of legume samples collected from California, USA - Siratro white BW (SPAdes) (version 2) | ecosystem: Host-associated > Plants > Roots > Nodule | place...
TTGCATTTGATCAAAATCTTTAAGGTTCTTGCATAATCAGTACACTGTCTGTTTCTGAATTTTAATCTGGTTTTCAGTACACTGGTTTTCCAGATTTCATATTTGTCTGCAGTACACTGATTCTGTGTGATTGGTGTTAATATTTGTTAATTGTTTGAACCTCTGCAGATTGCATTATAAGTTTCTTTTAAGAATTTGTATTCTTACATTAAAAAGCAAGTTTGCAAAAAGAATCGAAAAGGGTTCAATTCACCCCCCCCTCTTGAACTTAGGCCAAATACTTACTTTAACAGGTGCATTGCCCCTAATTGAAGTGCTTCGATTGGCTGATTCAGATCAAAAGCCAGCCATGGGGTTCATTTATGAATCAATGGATCAAGCCAAGGAGAAGATACAAAAGTCTTTTAATGTTGTCAAGAAAAGGTATTTTGGTTAGCTAGCTGTCTATATTTGTTTGTTATGTTAAGATAGAGATTTTGAAATTGAAAACAATAAACTAACTCAATATAATATATTTTTGTTAGTTATTTGCCTTTGCGGAACATTATTGATGAAAGATGGGACAAGCAACTCCATAGACCTTTGCATGCTGCAGGCTATTTTCTTAACCCACAAATGCATTATCGTCCTGGATTTAAAGCAGATTTGGAAGTGAAACGAGGTCTAATGGATTGTCTAACTAGGATGGTGGAGGATGAGGATGAACAAACTCTCATTGATGTTCAAATGGATGATTTCAAAAAACGGGCAAAATGTTTTGGTTCTCCCTTGGCTACTAGGTCAATTAATTTAAAGACTCCAGCAGACTGGTGGGAATCTTATGGTGATGAGTATCCTGAACTCCAGAAATTTGCCATTCATATATTAAGCTTGACATGTAGCTCCTCTGGATGTGAGCGTAATTGGAGTTCTTTTGAAATGGTAAGTTAATGTAAAATATTTCTCTAGAATAAAATTACTAGTCTACTAGTCCACAACTTGGTCATTTGAATTTGTTTTTCGCATTTGTTTAGGTCTATACAAAGAGAAGAAATAAGCTAAAACAAAGCACCATGAATGATGTTGTTTTTGTCATGGCTAATTCAAAATTAGCTAGCTAAGAAGAAGCAAGTAAGAAAACCAACTCAAATTACTATTGATGATTGCTCATCCGATGAAGAGTGGATTATGGAAGATGAGTATGACCATAATGAAGCATTGGATTTGGATGAAAACTTGCTTCCAGTCCAAGTTGAGGAGGATGAAACTTTTCATGGTCAAGATTTACACATGACTGATTCAAATGGAGAAGAAGATCAAAATGATGGAGTTGAAGGTCTCGCTGAAGATTATGAATTTAAGTTAGAAGATTACTTGGTTTAGATAGATTATTTTGTAACTAGGAAGGAGTTACATACTCCCATCCTAAGTAACTAGGATATAATGTATACACCTAATTATGTATTCTTTTATATATTGTGAAGTCTAATTATGAATTTTGGGTAAAATATAATGATTTTGTGTGTATCTATAAATGTTTATAACATTTGTAGAATCCTACGATCCGTGTTACGATCCATGTTACAATCTTCCGATTTACGATTTACATGTTTCTTTCCGATCTTGAGTAAGATCTCGATTTTGACTACCTTGGGTGCAAGAGGCTTCTTCCTACACTACAACAATTGATGTGTGCGTAAGAAGCTAAGAGCACCTAGGAGCTCTTCCATCACTTTATAAAACAAATTGAACAAAAATAAAAGTGCATAAAATTTAAAGCACAAATCAATCCAGATACGTTTGAAACTCATCTGAAAGAATTAAATTGTGATTTATTGAAAAAATGTATGAAATTGAATCCCTTGAGGAGATACGTTTTCAAAGAAAAAGAAAATGAGCAAGGAGTATTATGTCATTTCCAAAAGCAAAAGTTAGCAATTCCAAAAGGACAGTAAACAAAAATTGTGAGTGTGATCTTTAAATTTCAACCTAGTTGATTTTTTTTGGTCAGCAATAAGGAATAAAATAAATGGAAACATTTGCGATGTTCCAACCTTTTGTATACAAAAATATATACACATAAGCTACAAATCTGCTTCAACTATGCAGGCTCCCAAAAATCACCAATAGACAGTTTTCCCACCAAATTGGTCCACATAAAAACAAGACACAACACCCAAAAATTTACAGACAAAATGATAAGCATCCAAGTTCCCAGCACCTCACCCCTATAGTGTCATCTTTGAAGACATTCACTTAATGATACAATCTCGTAACTATCGTTGTGTCGTTCTTTTTTTCAACTTTTCAACTCACCTTCCTACATTATTGCCTTCGTACATGCAAAAAAACAGTGCATACACAAAATTCTTGGGCCAAGCGTGTAGCCCTTGTCAGTATCTTGTCACTATCTTAAATTAAATATCCAGCTAGTGTGTCTGCATTATCCCACTCCTATCACACAACTCTTTAGCTTATACTCCTATGCTTTATAAAGTCAATTCAACTATCTTGCCCATGTCCCAGCTCACCTTCCTCAAATTCCTATCAATTTAAGAGTTTTAAGCATGTTAGTGGATTGATACACCAGTCAGAGAATGGGATTCTTGATTTACCATATTTGCCAATAATGAAAGCTCATATATTAACCTCAGTAACCGCTAACACCTCCAACACGTCACACTTTCTATTTTTAAAAATAAAGTCTTTTCTATGCTTCCAAGTGTTCCATATGATTGACATCCAAACCATTATCTACATTTCATTACACTTACCACCCAATCTAGTCAGCTCAAATCCTAACTAGTGTCTGTGAGCTTCATTATGATGCACATTTTGTACCCCAACTTGTTTGCCCACAATAACCTTAACTAAGGTATTATAAGCTTCTCTTACTTTATATTCCCATGATCAACCCCTACCCAAACTTATTGATCTTGTGCATCTATTCTCAGGGTACAAGCCTAAATAAGCTGCAAGAACTCCTCTACTATTGGTTTTTCCCACTCAAACCAATTACTTCTCCATTTCAAAGTCCATTCCCAATTTTTCCCATTCCATACCCCCATGTCTCCTACCTTCCTCCCTATTTGATATGAAATTTGTAATAGTCTAGGATATGTACCTTTTAGAGGATTTTTTCCAATCCACATGTCTTCCCGAAAGGATATGCCACTCCCATTCCCAACCAACCACTTAATATTAGCATTAAACCAATTCCCATTTGCTCGTTTCCTGCATAAGCTTCTCAGATCAATCCACCATCTAGATTCATTAGGCTTGTCAGTATTATTATCCAAGCTCTTCCAAGATCCATATTTTGACATGATGATATCCGCCATAACCCCTTATCTCCCTTACCTAACCTCCAGTTCCACTTGTCTAGGAGGGCCTTATTGAAGCAAGTCAAATCCTTAATTCATAGACCACTGCTTTCCTTACTCTTACATATCGTTTCCCACTTAATCCAAGCCATCTTTTTTCCCTTCATGCCTCCATCCCCACAAAAACTGCCTATCTATCTTTGTTACCTCCTTAATCGTGGAATGAGGCATCATAAAGATAAACATAAGGAATAGTGGCATTGAGGACAAAACAAATTTAATAAGAGTCACTCTACCTGCCATTGACACAAATTTTCATTTCCATCTAGAGAGTTTCTTCTTAATCTTTGCTACCATATCCTTCCAAAATGATTTTCTAGCTTGATTGCCACCAATGGGTACTCCTAATAAGAACACGACAGTTTCATAATCTTACAGTTTAAAATTGTCGCATACTGTTGTAATGATAACAATTGTATCCCTATCCCTCCTAGTTTGCTCTTAAGAAGGTTAACTTTAAGGTCTGACGCCATCCCAAACATCTTACAATACCCTTGATGGTTATTATATTCTTTTTAATGGCTTTGCACATGAACATAGTATCGTTTGCAATTTGCAACATACTAATACCTACTTTATCTCTTCCTATTTTTAGGCCATCTAACAAGCCCTTCCTCTTTGCTTCCCCGACCGTCTTGACAACCGTTCCACCGTTATCAAAAATAAAAATGGTCCTAGTGGGTCCCCTTGTCTTAAACCTTTCTAAGGTTTAAACTCCTTAGTTGGGTTACCATTCACCAGTAGAGACCAATGAACATAATTAACTTAAATGATTAGTGTTGTGATTGTTAAAAATTTGAAGTCATTTGATTTTCTTAGTTTCATGTTATTATTATTTATCTATTTTACCATTTTGAAATTGATATATTTATTGATCTTGTCTACATACTACAAAACATTTATACATTTATAAAATAGATGAGATCCAATTCGAATTAAGATTTGAACCCTCACTATAAGAAAAAAAAAACTATTTAGAGACCAATTTTTAGCTACCAAATGAAATAGTTGTTAATTGTGACCAAAATAGTCACCAAATTATATTTTGATTGCTAAATAATAATTACAAAATAAAAGTAATGATTGAATTTAGTGACCAATTAGGCCAAGATAATTGGTATCTAACATTAGATACCAAGATTTTAGTGACTTATAGTGAGGGTTTAAGTCATCTAAAACCTTGGTATCTAATGTTTGATACCAATTATCTTGATCTAATTGGTCACTAAATTCAATCATTACCTTTATTTTGTAGTTATTTAGCAATCAAATTATATTTTGATTGCTAAATAACTACAAAATAAAGGTAATGATTGAATTTAGTGACCAATTAGGCCAAGATAATTTGTATCTAACATTAACTACCAAGGTTTTAGTGACTTATAGTGAGGGTTTAAGTCATCTAAAACCTTGATATCTAATGTTTGATACCAATTATCTTGACCTAATTGGTCACTAAATTCAATCATTACCTTTATTTTGTAGTTATTTAGCAATCAAAATATAATTTGATGACTATTTTGGTCATAATTAACAACCATTTTATTTGGCAATTAAAAATTGATCTTTAAATATTTTTTTTTCATGTAGTACCTAGTACATAGTGGAAAACAAAAACAATTAAGAAAACAAAAACAATTAAGAAGGTCACTTGTTGCTCTTGTTTATATTGAAATGGGCGCATTAACCAATAAAAAATGATTTTTTTTCTTCTTACCAAAATTAAGGTCACGTCATGATAATTCTCCACGTAAAGAAGTAATATCTTGTAATTCTCCACGTAGGAAAAGTAATATAATACTTTCTTTTAATGTACAATTGCTTTAAATTGACTAAACTCATTTTCAGATTTATTTTTCTTCTTTTAATTTACATGAGAGAAAAAATTTAATTTAAAATCCATTCAATATTTTATTAAATAACTTATTTCATATTGAAATTTATTTTATTTATTGTTATTTACATAAGAAAAACTAAGTCAAATCAATCAAACATTTCATCACATGTAAAACTTATTAACATTTTAAAAATCTAAGAAAAAGGACTTCCCTACATTTTTAAAGGTCTAATTGCCTTTTTAGTATTACTATTATGATGACATTTTAATTTTATCTTACTATTTTAAATGTTTTGGTTCCATTGTAAGAACCAGCCAAGATAGTTTCTATGTCAAATTAGTGACCTTCAATCAAATTGATGGAAAAGTGTACAATAATATATGTGGATTGAGATGTCATCATTTAAAATTAAATTAAGTGGAATTATTTTTAAATAAAAGTTATGAACATTAAAAAACTTAAAAAATCATTTGGTATAAATAATCATCACAGTGTTAAAATTATTATACCTAGAAATGAATTTTTATTAAGAAACGTGTACAATATACAGTAAGACGGTGGAATTATGGTTTGATGATTTCTGCAAGATCTTGGTCGAAGAAGGTTGGTCGCTCCTAGATCTTGATCAAAGGCTGCTTCGTCTCGCTCTGCGTTTTTCTCTTGGTTTGCGCAAGTGCTTTGGTGCATTTTTGTTCCTATGTTTTGTTCACATTTGCACTGTTTGTTTGTGTGGGTCCTTTGAGTGGTCCTGATGCTTTGTTGAAGTGTCGATGCGTGGAGTGTTGCTCTGCATTTTATTGTCGGTTTTTGAGCATGCTCTGGTGCATTTTCTGGTTTCATTCCTAGGTTTTGTTTATGTCAGCGCTGTTTGTTTGCACGGGTCTTCGCGTGGTCCTAGAGCTTTGTGGATGCCTTCTGTGCTTGTGCGTGGACTGCAACGTAGAGTGATTTAACTGCACTTGTTCCACGTTCAATTGTTTGCATGGACTTCCTTGATGTGTTTTGCAAGGTTTCCTTGACCCGTGGACTTGGTGCATTTTAGTTCTTGGGTGTTTGCTTGCAACGTGGAGTCCTTTCACGTGTTTCTGAGTTTGCGTGTTGCTTCTCCACTGCTACCAAGTTTGGTGTTTTCTTGATATTCTTGGGTGTTGTTTTCTTTTCTCGGCAAGATGTGTGCTGCCTATGTAAGGTGAAACCTTTCGGCAAGTCCACAATAATGCATGCACCATTCCTTTAACGCAGCTTCCAACACCATGCATCAAGGGAGACTTGCACTCTATCCAAATTCCTAAGTAGGTTTATCTTGCGAGGTTGCAAGATTTTTAGAACCATCTCCATGGCAGGGTCTTGTTTAACAAAGGTGACAAGTCTCTCGTACACTTGAATCTTTGTAAGAGACTTAATGCTATTTGGAGCTCTTTGGCTGCTTGGAAGGACATCCCATCAGGCAAAGGGTTTTATAAGTTTGTGGAATCTATCTCGAGGTCTTATATTCACTTTTGCTTAGACCAAGGACTATGTTCCCGCATCCATGAAACTGATCAAGGGTCAATTCTAAGTTCACATTCATGGTCTCCCTATGGATTATTAGGCGTTGAAGGCTATTTTCTCTATTGCAAGAGGAGTTGGTATTCCTCTTACAATAGATGATTGTACTATGAAGAAAACATGTAACTTCTATGCTCGGATTCTTGTTGAGGTGGATCTACTCTCTTTTCAGCTACAATAGCTTTTGGTGGAGACTTGACATTTGTTGCTAATGTTGAGTATGAATGTCTTCCACCTTTTTTCTTTTTGTGTAAAAGGATTAGTCATATGTTATCTACTCACACGCACAATATTCAAAGTAATAGGTCTAATCAACAAGTGAATTTTAAACAACATTATGTTCCTGAGTCCAACTTGGAGACAAGGAAAATGTGAATTTGTATATTGAGATGGTTAATGTTGTTAGTATTGATCCTAGACAATTTTCTTTAAAAGGTGTTATTGTTACTCCTAATAATGGTTCTGATCAGGAGACTAGCTCAGAAGGGATGTCAATTCTTGTTGATGATTTTCAGCAGGCCTCTCTGGTTTAGAATGTTGAGCAGATACAACATATTTTCTAATTTGACTCACCGATCTACTTTGGTTTCTTCAAATTCTTTTTCTAAATTACCTGTTCTAGATGAAAACTTGTCTTAGTAAAAGTATAGAAATGTGAATATTGTAGATTCTAATCCTTTTTGATTGCTCCCGCTTTAGCCATTCCAGGGCCAATTAAAAATTGTTTTAAACAGGGTGTTCATATATAGGAATTGGATAGCAATTTCCAAAAGGAGCAGAGTTTGGTCTCTAAACGGTGAGCTCATATGGTCTTGGAGGAGGAGGTTTCTCACTCTGATATTTGGTGGCTATGGAGATTTGGTCCAAACCACTCAAAGGCCTGGTAGGGCATCCAAAAATTCTTCTAAAGCTTCTGGGAAAGCCCATATCCCTCCTAGTTTGCCTGCTCCTGCTGTTGTCCTGCAATCTTTCTCTTGTCATGTTCGATTATAATCGCTGCATCTGATATGCAAGTTTCATCTCCTACTTCTAGGTTCGAAGAGGAATGTAAGATTGTTTCAAGGTGTTGGACTAATTTGTTAGAGAATGCCTCTCTTAGTGACTCATATGAGTTGGATGAAAATGTACCCACTTCAAGTAAAACTAGGGAGACCTAGAAAATATTCTTCTAAAATTGCCGAAAAAATATGTTAAGTTGGGTTCTTATAGAAAGAAGTGATGGTGGATTTGCTGTTGTTGGTGTGGTTTGTTTTATTCTTCACCTCGCTTTCTTTGGTTTCTTTGTCTCTAGTTGTGAGGAATTGTTTTTGCTTCGGTTCCTACGTATCTAAATTGTTTTTCATTTTATCTTTTAATTTTAACTGGTATCTATTAATTTTATTCTTTTATATTCTCCAATGGGATGGATTAGAAGTTTACTTTGTTTTTCTTTTAGTATAACCCAATGACTTTTTTTCAATAAATTTTTTGTGATGATTTTATTTTTAATGAGTTTTAATTAAAAAAAGTAAAAATGATATTACATTAATTATATTTATTAATAAAAATAAAATTAAAATAATTATCATAACAAAGAAAAGAAAAGTTATTAACTTTTCTAAAAAGGTTATTAAACATTTTTAAAAGAAAAATCGTACTGCACATGGTTGGACTATTTATGTTAAAATAAAATCATAATAATAGAAATTCTTAAAAGAAATTGTACGAGTGAGAGTTCTTAAAATCTTAAAAAAAATAAGGTCATGCAATATGACATGTCCTTTTCATTAACTATTTTTAAAAAATGGTAGAATTATTCAGGAAAGTAAAAATAATTTTACTTTAATGATGCGTTGTTAAACAAGACCTATCCACCCTTCTAATTTTTAAAGTTCTTATCCATTTTTTAGAAAAAGTTGCTCCTGACGAATGAAAAAACCGAGTATGACAACATTTTGCATGAAATATGTTTGAGTGGAAATTAGAGGCTGAGCATTACTCAAGAATTTATTCAGCTTAATAAAGAAACACATGCTTACGACGTTTTAAATTTCTTAACATGATAACATTAATTTGAGGGAAACCAATGATTTGAATACTGTGTTCAATAACATGTTCAAAGACAGCCTAGTGAACTTCAGTATCCCCAAATAAAAATCTAAGCAGCAATTTCAGTTAAAATGAAAGCAACAGATACCTAAAAGACAGACACATTATTTGCAAATTCTAAGCACAGACAAATCCAGATGGAACCTTCTTCCCACAAGCATTAACGAGCAAAGTAAGAGCGACAGGAACTTTGAGCTTCACAGATCCCATCACATTGGCTTTAATAGCAGTGCACAAACACAATGCCGCTTCAAGATCAGCGAGACCTTTCACCACTGTGCAGCACTTCTCGCTTGGTTTAGTCCCAACTACTTCTTTTACCAACCCTAACCAACTTCCACAAACACCAAACTTGAGCGTATTGATGGGGCATTTCTGCGGTGCAGTGGAAGGTGGGGTACTGGATTTTGGAGGACAAGAGAGATTATCCGATGCAATACAACTGATGAAAAATAAATTGAGCAGTATAAAATTGCAAACCAACTTTGAGTTCTTTGGATTCATTTTCTTCAAATGAAATTGCTATCATGGAAAGAGAGGATAGAAGTTAAAATGACAAGATATCGCAGTTTCTAACCAGTTGGATTTCGCAAACGGATAGGCTATGTTGAATTTGTGGCCAAGAGTGAACTATGAATGGATAGTGATCTAGCTTATTTTTGTCACTTGTAGTTGGTTTGGCATCAAATAACAATAAACTATATGTTGAAACTGTGGACTATTTTACTATGAGAACGTCTAGACATATTAGATAACTCTTACATTATTTACTAGTTAGATACTATATATACCATAAAAAAGTAATTAAATAAATTACAATAAATAAGATGATACAATATAAAAATATAAAATAATTAATTAGATTAATAATATGGGAATGAAAATGTTTTAAAAATATATAATGAATAAAAAATTAAAAATACGATAAATTAAAAATAAATTAATGTTATAAATTTTATTTAGTTTACAAGTGTGATTGATGGGGATTGATGAGTAATGTTTCAAACCTTATTATTGAATTGAAGAAATTCTTCTATTTTTACCTATAAAGGAAATATCACTAGCATTGACACCATTTCAAGTCTGACACACCACCTCAAGTTTGACAAGGTCCATAACATCACAACTGACAAATTTCTTTTCCTAGTTAGGTATTTGAACTTGTCATCACTGCCAGCACCAAACCTAAATATCTCCTTTCATAGCAGTGACTTTACTTAACTTGTATCTTTCCACCACGCATCGTCTTCGAACTCTATCCCTTTCGTGAAGCGTGAACATCCCTTGGTCCTACCTTCTACCTCTTGTCACTTTTCTTTGTAACAAGTTAACGATTTTGTAATATTGATTAAAAGTGTAAGAAATTTGTTTTTTATCTGAATTTTTTAATGGTAACTTATTTTAGTGTATATTTGATAGTGAAGTCTTTACATTGCATAATATTATCATAGATTTTGAGTTGCTAAAATTTAGGACAAAAAACCTGAAATGGTCATAACTTTGATCAAGAACTCGGATTAAAACGCATTAAAAATGAAAGTTGCTCGAAATGTGATAAGGAATGCGGAGACCATTCCCATAAGGAATTGGGCTCATCATTTCCTATTAGTTTTTTTATATATATTTTTAGTGTTTTTGAGGTATTTTATTAGATTTTAGGCTCTTACTAACCTATACTTGTCAAAAAAAATTGTAATTTTTTTTTTGTGGTGTGTCGTTATATCAATTACGGATTTATAAGACCATACATCTTACATTTATACTTACATCTATAAACTATAACTTGGAGTCCTTACATTGCATCAAATTATTTATGTTAAATTTTCCCAAATCATTTTTGTTAATGAATACAGTTTTATTGTACATAACCATGCATGATATCTTTGAAATCATACAGGGTGATGAGTTACTGAATATCACACTTATTCAAATCACTGGGCACAAATACAATTAAAGAAATTTGTCAAGCATGAGTTATACAAATTAGAAATTAAAAGTTGTTATAATTTATAAATGTGTGGTTCATAGATATTGTCTTTTTGTTACTTTTGCTTATGTTATGGTAATTTTAATTTTCCTAAGTTTTCATTTGAACAAGTTTTATTATTCTAATGTTTGGAAGACATAAATTCATTTTCTTGATATTCTAGTATGTTTGTTACATGTTGAGAAAATAATAATTTTAACAAAAAATATTTTTTAAAATAATGATACATATTATACCGGTTGTAAATTATAACTGATGTAATATGTATTGTTTTCTTTGCTTTTTTAAACATTCTTTTACGTTAATTGTGTTTATAACTGATGTAATATTGGTATATTTTATATCGGTTGAAGAACCATGGTAAAAAAGTCATAAACTTTCTATATCACTTACATCAACATCGATTACGAAACCAATGTATAAAACTTCCTATATTAAAACTTCCTATAACCAATATAATATGTGTTTTTTTCTTAATACGAACTTTGTGAAACAATTTTGTAACACGTGTGTGAAGTCACGTTGATTTGTGAAAATTTTTAGAAATCCAAAATGCATAATTCAACCCTAACTCCTTACATATCTTGTTTTGACAGCTTTATTTTCTTGACAATGTAAATCAAGTTAATTTCTTGACCAACGTTACTTAAAATTTTCCTCACCAATGTTAGAAAAACTGCTTTTCAATTGATATAGATTAGAATTAATAAGATTATTCTTTTTTGTTGCTTTAATCTGTTATTATTTATTGTTCGATATTATAGTGAGAGATTTTTTACTAATGTCGGAATACTATTTTTAACCAGATGTGACCTAATCTTGTGATTAACAGCTATCATAATATTTTTTTTGTTAATGTTTACAATAATCTTTTTCTTGTAACAAAGAAAAAAAAAAAGCGATGTTCCCTTTACTGGTTGACAACAAAAACATTATATTGCATTTAGTTAACGTCTCATTATGGACAAAATCAACGTAAAATACCCTCATGAATTAAAATCAAAGGAATTCAAAAATAAGAATGAGTATACAATATATTAATCCCGGACGGGACATTACAATATGAAAAATTTGGAAGAAATTTCTCTGTACGTATGGGGAATTAAAAGACGTGGATAATTTAATGCAATCTCAAAACTGGAAACTGCAATCAGTATAGATACATTCAAACCTTTTTGGTGTGTTTTTTCAGCCTGTTGCATGCATATGCTACTTTATATTAATTCTGAATTAGAATAACCTTTCTAGAAGAACCTTGTCGATATGTGTTGTCCTTCTATCTCTGTAAGTGTGTTCTTCGTATTGTTGTGAACTTTTTACAGCAAAATGCATCTAAAGCGAGCTTAGTAGTTGTACATGCCTACAGATTAAGTTTGTAACTATACGTATAATTAACACTAGTATTTATTTCTTAACATGAAATATCACTTCCCTGAGAAATATAGAAAATACCTAGATTTTTCTTCACTGATTTTAACTATGGCTGATGGTGGAAGACGACCTAAGCTGATTGCATGCACCGTTGAGAAGAGAGGAAACATGTGTAGCAATCCACGATCACTTAGAACCTCATGCACCTCTTGTGCAGTTAAGACACCCTTAAAAGAAGAAAAATTAATTCATAAGTAAAGCATTAATGTCTCATGTGTGATTTATTATGGTATAATACTATGTTGCACTACAAGAAAAAGGATATTTAGAGATCAATTTTTAGCTACCAAATGACATAGTTGCTAATTGTGACCAAAATAGTCACCAAATTAAATTTTGGTTGCTAAATAACTACAAAAATAGAAATAATGATTGAATTTAGTGACCAATTAAGTCAAGATAATTGGTATCTAACATTAGTTACCAAAGTTTTAGTGACCTATGTCATTAGATTCTAAATTGGTATGTAATTAAGTTAGAGACTAATTTAAAATCTAATAGTATATGTTACTAAAACCTTGGTAGCTATTAGATACCAATTATTTTGACTTAATTGGTCACTAAATTCAATCATTACTTTTATTTTATAGTTATTTAGCAATCAAAATCTAATTTGATGACTATTTTGGTCACAATTAACAATCATTTCATTTAGTAGCTAAAAATTAGTCTCTAAATAGTTTTTTTCTTATATCGTTGTTTTAGTTTGTTGTAAACAAAGATTTGATGGATATGGAAATTTAAACCAGGTTTTGATTGTTTAATTTAAGATAAATTTTGTTCAGGAAACTAACGTTCAACTACTTTCCAAATTTATCAAAATTGTTTAGATAGATATGTCTAGCATTTTGGTATGTTAAGTTTCATCCATGTACCTGCAACTTTTGCCCTTGAAGCATCTCTGCTTCAAGCTCATCAAACGACCTGCAGAAAGAAGCATATAAATGATATTGGACAAAATTAAAATTAATTATATTTTGTATGATTGTTATTTAACGGGCCTAAGAGAATGATAAAGTTTATATCTATATAATGTAGAGATAAGGTTTCCTCTGTGATAAGTATATTTCTCTACTACTAATCTAGCAAATAAGAGAGATTACTACTAATCTAGCAAATAAGAGAGATTGTAGAATAGTGAATTAAAAGAAGAAAAACATTGGATTGTTATTATCTAATTAGTTTCTAGAGCACTGAAAAATCATGTCTTTAGATCACCAAAATCATCTATCTCATCGCATCTTTAGATCACCAAAATCATCTATCTCATCGCATCTTTAGATCACCAAAAAAGTGATCTCTTATGGAGAAAGGTACACATATTTTTCCCTTCAATATATGTGACAATCATGTAATTTTTTTAATCTTGTTTTGGTTTTCTACATTATGCAATATTTGAAAATTTTTAAGTTTCTACATCATGTTTTACATGCGGTATTAGAGCATGGTTCTGAAATAGTGTGATTCTCCTCATATTTTTGTTTCCAATTTTATAAATCCTAATTATGAAATTTAGCGATTTTTAATTTATGAGTATTTTATGTATGCGGGTAGAAAAAAAAATTATTTTTATCCATAATGATTATGGAGTTTTCACTACACATATTATTTGATTGGGTGATAAAGTTGTGTCCTTTGATTGTATACATAAAAGATTGATGTTTCCACTACAACTTGATTAAAATTTTTTTTTGCATTTGCAATTAATGTTATAATGAAAATGTTAGTCTTTTTTTATACAAGAGAAAGAGATGAAGCAATATATGAATTGTTTAACTTGGAAATAAAAAATGAAAGTGTTATGTATGGTTATAACATCTAAATGTATTATATTTGTTTGGAATCAGATGTATGATGAATTTGTAAGTCATCAAAGTAGCCAAATTTTTATGTTTATTAAACTAATAATAATTTCAATTACTCAAAAAAAATGATGTTATAATATTTATTGATTTATGAGTACATTAAAATACATCGTTATAATGCATATATAGATCATCCAAAGGTTGATTATGTGTTCTTATAATTATTGAATATAATTGCACACAATTTCATATGTATCATTAGTTTAACTTATATACCCAAAGGTAGTATGTGATTATGATTGATACACTTTTTAATTGTCATTGATGTTATAATTATGTTAGCATCATGTATGTTGTATGTTGATGTATCACCTAAAGGAGAATGTCAATATACTTTAGTTCTTATTTGCATATTATGTGTAAAGCATGTGTTTTATGACTCAATACTTATGTGAAATTTCATTATGCAGTATCGGTTCCCAATCTGATAAACTCAATGTATTGTTTATGTTAATGTTTGATGGGCTTAATTTTTCTAACTGGAATGAGCAAGTCCTATTTCACCTTGGTGTTATGGATATTGATCTTGCTATATTAAAAGAGAAACTTGTTGTTATTAATGACTATAGTAGCAATGAACAAAAAGCCTATTATAAAGCTTTGGGAAAGAACAAACAGACTCAACTTAATGTTCACAATGATGATTGTCTCAAATAGTATTATGACAATTCTTTCAATAACTGAAAGTGTCAAAGCGTTTATGAGATTTGTTGGAAAGTGCTCCCAAACAACTAATAATTCTCTTGTTGGAACATTAATGAGTACATTAACCACCATAAAGTTTGATAGTTCACATATTATGCATGAAAATATTATTAATATGATAAATATTGTAATAAGACTTAAGAACTTGAGAATGGTTATGAATGAGAACTTTCTTGTACAATTTATTTGAAACTCATCATTGTCGGAGTATAGCCTATTTCAAGTGACCTATAATTCCATGAATGATAAATGGAACGTGCATGAATTACACAACATGTTGGTTCAGGAAGAAACAAGGCTTAAAAATCAAGGAAGTCACTCAATCTATTATGTAAGCCATCAAGGAAATAAAGGAGCTGGAAAGAAGTGCATGCTTAATGGTTATATATGTTTTGAATCATATTAAGTTAAAGTACTCCATAACACATGGTGGATTAATTTTGGATGTACGACTTATGTTTCTAATACGATGCAAGGATTCCTTACGACCAGAATCATAAGGCCAAATGAAACATTTGTCTTTATTGGAATTAGGGTGAAAGCTTTAATGGAAGCATATTATTTAATCATTGACACCAGACACCATTTAAAAATTTATAAGAAACTCTTTATGTACCTAGTTTATCTAGGTATTTAGTTTCGTTGTCTAAGCTTGATGTTACTAAATATTCTTTTAATTTTGGTAATGGATGTTTTTCTTTGTTTAAGCATAATCATATCATTGGTATTGGATTTCTTTGTGATGGTTTCTATAAATTGAATTTAGATGGCTTATATGTTGAAATACTTATGACTCTGCATCATAACGTTGGAACTAAACGTAATTTAGTAAATGAATGCTTCATGCTTTCTTGTGAGATAAATGTTTGGGTCGCATTTCTATAAAAGGGACGGATAAAATTAATAAGGATTGAAATTCTTCCAAATCTAGATTGTACTGATCTAATAATTTTTGTGGATTGTATGAAAGGAAAACAAATAAAACACATAAAGAAAGGGGCTACAAGAAGTACTCAATTTCTTGAAATAGTGCACACTCATATTTGTGGGTCTTTTGATGTTAATTCTAATAAAAAAAAAACATAATTCATCATGTTTATTGATGATTATTCATGTTATGGTTATGTCTTAATGCATAAGAAATCTCAAGCAGTAGATACCTTTAAAATTTATTTAAATGTAATAGAAAGATAATTAGACAAAAGGGCTATCAGGTCTAGTAGAATTAGTGAGCATTATGGAAAGTAGGATGAAACTAGGAAATGCCTAGGCCCATTCAATAAAGTTCTTTAGAAACGTGGCATTTGTGCTCAGTACACAATGCTAGGTATACTACAACAAAATAGTGTATCAGAAAGGCATAATAGAATATTAATAGATATGGTTAGGAGTATGTGAAGTAATTATTCTTGACCCATATTTTTATGGATGTATGCCTTGAAAACTACCATGTATTTGCTAAACATGGTTCCTTAAGAACACCGAATTGTGGACTAGAAAGACACCTAGTATAAGGCAATTGCTTGTTTAGGGTTGTGAGACATAAATAAGGGTTTATAATCGACAAAGTAAGAAATCGTATGCAAGCAATCAGTAGATATTTCATTTGTTATTCAGAAAAATTAAAAGGATATATGTTTTCTATGAGAATGTTAGAATGATATAAAAGGAATATAGGAATGGAACATTGAAAAGTAGCAAAGAAAGTTCTGAGATATCTATAGGGAACAAACATTATTGTGTATAAGAAGTCTGATCATCTTAAAGTGATTGAATATTCAGACTCTAATTTTACTAGATGTGTGGATATTAGGAAACTCACTCTTGGCTATGTATTTCTTTTAACTAGAGGAACAATATGGTGAAGTGACAACTAGTTTATTGGTACTGTATCCACATGAATATGCAGCATGCTTTGAGGTTATAATTCAAGCTAATTGGTTGTGGAACTTTATTTTTGAAGTGTCAACAATAAAGTGTGTTGTGATAATTTGGCAATAGTGTTTACCACCCAAAATATTTATTGAATATGTTATAAATATGGATATTATTGATAAAAATAAATGTTGAGCTCAATTATAATATGTTTCTGATTACCTATTCTCTATGATTGCATGCATAATTGTATTTGAGTAATGTAAACAAGTATAGTCTTAAAAAAAGACATTATGTTGGACCAATTATAGGATCTTAATTATGTTCAAATTAGGAATAAGTCTAGTTTGTGGTACATAGAAGGAAGTATGACAATTGAGTGATGTACAACCATCATGACTCGAATTAACTTCTATTCTTGATTATGAAATTATAATGTGTGCAATAGAAGGAATGTTTTAATCCCTTATTTTACATTATGTATTGTTTAGTTAGTTTGTTTATTGATTCATAAATATATATTATGTTATGTGAGTGAGGCAAGTAGGAGAATGTAATATTTAATACATGACTTGTTATTTAATCGTACTAATAAGTAATTACGATAAAATCGTAATTGGGCAAATCTTATGAGAATGAGTGTTATTTGATAAGCCTTAGGAGAATAATAGAATTTATATCTATATAAACTACTAATGCAGAAACAAACTTTTCTCTTTGACAAGTTGGTATATGTCTCTATTTTAAATCTATCAAGTAAGAGAAATTATATAATAGTGAGTCAAAGAGAGTAAAACTTTTTATTGTCATTTATCTAATTGCACTAGAAAATCATCTCCCATAAAGAGAAACTACAAGAGTTATCCATCTCATCTAATTTCTAAATCACATAAGATAGCGTAAGAATCATATAATTCTTTATCCCTCTTTAATTTTATATTACGGAAATATTTAAAAACCTTTAAATTTTTATACCATGTTTTACGTATTTTACTCATCCAAGAATTGTGGACTAGGAAAGAAAAACACACCTCTTTCCTTCATTTCTGGCAAACGCGTCGGCAACTTTCCTATTTCTCCCTCCCACTGCCACAAATAATACGGTTTTAATGTGAAACCATGATATATAACCAATGCAAAATAAGGTGAAGTCAATCAGTGTCCTTACTGCATGTTGTGATAAGGTCAGCAACACCACAGCTCTCAAAAAAGGTGCTCTCCTTAACAGATGGAAACCACATTTTTGAAAATGCCATCATCTCTTTCAGGCCAATTCTCATTATTGCAGCCTGCATATATGTATAAAATAAGGAAACCAACAAGAAGAAACCGGGTGGAACTGAGGCATCATCAAATCCTTTAAACTTACTTTTGTGTTATTCCCCATCTCCAAGCCATCAACAAAACCTGTCCAATTTGCACCAATTTTTTGATTATTGACAGAAACTATATATAAGGGGGAGAATAAATTGCAAATATTAATGTACTGTATTACAAACCTGCAGCTATGGCCACAACATTTTTCAGAGTTCCACAGAGTTCAACGCCTTCAACATCCTGGACCTGTATGATAATGCAAAAACACGTAGGAATAACCATTTTAATTGAATGATTTTTCCATTACGATATGTTCTGTTATTACTGATCCCATTCAAAACTATTTGTCCAGGTTTTATCTCTACTTTGTTTGCTTATCAAAGTACTACACTCACAGATGTCACATTGAAATAAGGAGTGCAAAACAACTGAACCCATCTCTCTGCTGCTGATTTGTTTTGATTATATCCAACCGTTGCCTCACTAAATTTCTCCATTGCTATCTGTTGGAACAGTAAACATCACAGCAAAAGTTGGTATTCATAAGTTGCCCTAAGCATGGAGAATAAACAGTCTTATAATATCTTTTAGCTACCTCATTTGCTATATTGGCCCCCATTAAAACTGAACAATTGATTCCTAGCTGTTTGGTAATGAGACTAGAGATCATGCTTGGCCCTTCTTTCTTGACCTCCATCCCTTTGATAAGAGAAATTCCCTCTGCATCTGACCTTATTTTCCCTGCAAGCCTCTTGCATATTCCTTCTACAAATTGATGTGGGGTTACAAATACCAGCATGTTGGCATCCTTAACTGCATAATAAACCATTCAGAACACAAGACAAGTTATCCATAAAACACACTTTAAATATCAAAATTGAACAACGGTACATAGTTATGGAGCTTTGTGTCCTCTCTAACAAAAATCTTGTCTCTCTTGGTAGTTGGTACAAGTTTGTGTAGTTTTAATATTTTTGAAAAGAAAAAAAAGTGAACAGTTTATTTAGTACCTGCATTTTCAAGGTCTGGATCTGCAACTACATTTTTACCAAGCTTAACCCCAGGGAGATACTTAACGTTCTCCTGGCAAGAAAGAAGAGTAAATTATTTAATATTGATTGATAAAAAACACGCATACACAATAGGAATGAAATGCCTGAGTGGCCCTTACATTGGTTTTGTTGATAACTTCTGTGAGCTTCTGTCCGCTCGGTAATTTTTCCTCGAATACCCACATTCTAACCTCATCTGATTAAAAATTGATGAATTCATTAATTGAAATAGGAGAAGTAACATCCAAATTGAAATTATATCAATAAAATGTGTAATGAATTCAGAACAGATATTTTATTGAAGGAAATCAGTAGGAGATGACTATTCTAACTACTTGATTGTTGACTAGTCTGATATGGATGGGTAGATACCCATTATCTACTAGTTTTTAAATATATTTATAGATTATATATATAGAATTATTATATATATATATATATATATCTAATTGTGTTTTTTTTTTAGTTTTTAAATTTTTTTTCATATAATTTTTAATAATTTTTGTAATATTGACAAGTATTCTTAATTAAGATACTAGTGAAGAAATTGAAAGTATATTTTTATTAAGATACATAAAATTATGTTCTTTTATAATTTTTAGTGAACTTTTATATGATTTGTAATCATTTTTATATAGTGTGATAACATTGTCTTTTTAGTATTCTTCTTATATAATTGAATAATTTATATTAAAGATAGATCTCTGTTACAAAGTGAAATTCTGAATTATAAAACTGCAATAAAAATAGCAAATAATTACTAACTTTCTGGGAATAATTCTTTCTTCTTTTGATTAGAAAGACTGAAGTTTTAGAAAATCCGACATTTAAAGAAGAAAAAAAAAAAAACATAGTGAAGTAAAAAAAGACATTACCGTGGAAAGAATCAAGCCTGATGGTGTTGCTGGCTATAAGCTTTGCCGCAACACTGCCCCAGTTGCCGCTACCAATAACAGTGACTTTATACATGGCTTTGTTTGGTTTAAGCGCATGGGGCAGGAAAAGAAGAGAGATGCAGAGGAAACCCAAAAGGGTGGCCAAGAATAGAAGAGAACACAGTCTAAGGAGCACTCAAATGCAGAAAACATATAAAGGAAGGAAAGTGGGAGTTATTACCACACACGTTTCGTCACAAACCTTGTTCAAGCAGTTAATTGCGGTTATCCCATAAATAATGTTTGTTGCGTTGGTCAGGTTGAGCGCAATTATATATACGTGGTTTTTCAATTACAATTTATTCATTTTTTCTGATAAAAAAGATACTTGGTTTATGATAAAGTGTGAGGTTTTGTTACCCCGCGCTGCACCGCCATTGCAAATTTTGTTCCATTAATTCATTTTTTGTTGTCACATATGAAGTTCGTGATGTGATTTTTAGTAATAGAAATATACTTTCACGATGCAGGAAAAAAAATAACAATTATTTGACACTTTTGCAGAACATATATTTTGAGAAAGAAGTAGAGAAAAATTGTTATCCATTATTATGCTCTTGCAAAAACACACTGTACTAATGCATGTGTTTGCATGTTTATCAATAGTATTTTATTTTATCGAGTTCAGATTTAATTGCTGCAATAACTTTTATTATTTTACATATTAATGTGTTAATTGAATTTAAATTTAGCATCTTTATATATGTATATAATCTATATATTTTTTTAATTTCAAAATCAAAGAATTTAAATTCATTACTTAGAGAAAGAAAAAAATAGAATATATGAGATAGAACTAAAAACTTAAGAGATAATTAGTTTCGACCGTGAGATATAAAAAAGTAAATAAAAATAATTTTACATAATTTAAAGGTTAAAAGAAATATCTAAAAAGTTCTCGTTTCATATATGATTATAGATTATAAATATATACTTACAGATAAATACAAATATGTTTTCTTGTAGTTTTTAAATATTTTTTCATATAATTTTTAATAAAAACAATTTTTGATATTGAGAAGTATAGAAGATTATTATTCATAACATTAGGGTTTTGAAAAAAGAAAAAGGAGTAAAAAAATTCCTAACAGAGAAAGAAGGTGATTGAAAGCTTCAGTCCACAGAAGCCTTAGTAGAGAAGAAGAAAAAACTGTTAGATGCACAGAAATGCACTGTGAGAAGAGGAAAAGAAGACAGTGAAGGTAAAAATAAAATATTTTATTTTTCCAATCTAAAAAATTTAATCTTTGCAAATAGCATAACCTATTTATAGGTTTTATGTGAAACCTCTAATCAATTAACTGAAACTGGTGTAAAATTAGTTCTCTCAACATCCTACCCTTAAGTTGGATGATGTATGTTCATCATTCCAAGCTTGGATACAATCGATTGAAAATTTTCCCAATTTAGGGCTTTGGTAAATACATCTATTGGTTGATCTGACGATCGTATAGGTAGTAAGTGGAAGAGATTCGCCTGTAATATTTCACGCACCACATGATAGTCTATGTCGATGTGTTTTGTATGTTCATGAAAACTCGGGTTGTGTGCTATGTGATGGGCTGACTGATTATCACAGTAAAGAGTGGCAAGAGCGGTGGTTTGGATATGAAGGTTCTAGAAAACATATTTGATCCACTGTAACTCGCAAGCAGTAGTAGCGAGATCTCTATACTCTGCCTCAGATGAAGACCTGGAAACAGTAGATTGCTTCTTTGATTTCAAATCAAACAAGAGCCTAGGAAAATACAATACCCTATTATAGATCGTCTTGTGTTAGGACAACATGCCTAGTCAAAGTAACTGAATGCCTTTATTTGAACTTCAGAGTCAGCTGCAAAGAACAATCCTTGTGCTGGATTGGCTTTAATGTAGCGCAATATATGTTGAACAACTTGGTGATGGTGAACTGTGGGTTCTTGTAGGAATTGACTGAGAAGGTGAACAACATAACTTATATCTGGACATGTATTGGTGAGATATAAAAGTTTACCAATGAGTCTTCTATAGGAATAAGGATTAGGTAGCTTATCTGCAGCTTCAAAAAGAATTTTATTAATAGACATGAGAGGTGTAGAACAAGGTTTACTTTCAAGCATTCCAGTTTCTGTCAAAATGTCAAGGACATATTTTCTTTGACATAAATGTATTCCCTTTCTCGATCTAGCCACCTCTAGGCCTAAGAAATATTTGAGCTTTCCCAAGTCTTTGATCTTGAAGTAGTCATTCAAAAGACCTTTAATTCTTTCTATTTCAGATAAAGAACTCCCTGCAAGTATTATGTCATCTACATAAACAAGTAAGACTGTGAAAGTAGTTGAAGTTTTTCTAGTAAAGAGAGAATAATCAAATTTTGATTGAGAAAAACCAGTAGAAACAAGAAAAGAAGAAAGTTTGGCAAACCACTGTCTACTTGCTTGTTTCAGCCCATATAGAGACTTTGTTAATCTACAAACTTGATTATGTCTCTCCGTAGTGAATCCTGGAGTTGGTGTCATATACACTTCTTCATTTAGATCTCCATGTAAGAAGACATTATCGACATCCAATTGATGTAAATGTCAATTTTGAACAGCTGCAGTAGCTAAGAGAATTCTAACAGTGGTTAAGCAACTGGAGAAAAGGTATCAAGATAGTCAATTCCTTTTGATTGAGTGTAGCCCTTTGCTACAAGTCTAGCTTTGTGTCTTTTGATAGTACCATCAACATTGCGCTTTATTTTATAAACCCATTTACATCCAATGGTTGTCTTCCTAGCTGGCAAATCTGTGAGATATCAAGTTTGATTGTCTTGAAGAGCTTTCATATCTTTCTTCATAGCAGTAATCCACTCCGACTTTTGAAAAGTTTGGTCATAACTTTGAGGTTCAATATTAGAAGATATAACCAGTGTATAATTTAGGTGTTTTTCAGAAAGAGAATCATATGATAAAACAAATGTTTGTGATAAGGCTTTTTTTCCATTTTGGTATACTTTTCAATTTTAATTCCCAAAATGGGTAGAAAAAAATTGAAAAGTACACCAAAATAAAAAAAAAAAAACCGATAATCTAATCTCTTAAGAAAGTAGGAACCCTTTTAACTCTAGTAAATCGTCTAAGAATGTGATCAGATTTGTCATTTTCTTGATCCTCTTGTTCTTCTGTATAATCAGTATTATTTCTACTATCATCATGACTTTTCATTTAAATCTTTGTCCGTATTATTTTCAGTTTCATTGATTTATGATAGAGCGTGAGGTTTTGTTACCCCGCGCTGCACCGCGGTTGCAAATTTTGTTCCACTAATTCGTCTTTTCTTGTCACATATGAAGTTCGTGATGTGATTTTTAGTAATAGAATTATACTCTCACGATGCAGGAAAAAAACTAACAATTATTTGACACTTTTGCAGAATATATATTTTGAGAAAGATGTTATCAACACCCGATTTCGTCCAGGTAAATAATAATAAATTCAAAAATAATAAATTCAAAAAATGTTTTTTAGGAATTATTACAAAATAAATAATATTTGATTAGTTTAGATATTTATAAAAAGATAAAAAAAAAAAAGAAGTTAA
>Ga0209489_105035_pt1 | contig 23540 bp, 19 predicted proteins | sample SiratrowhiteBW_FD_187527 | JGI IMG/M metagenome (GOLD analysis project Ga0209489, IMG submission 187527) | Root nodule microbial communities of legume samples collected from California, USA - Siratro white BW (SPAdes) (version 2) | ecosystem: Host-associated > Plants > Roots > Nodule | place...
TAAAATTAGTAATATATTTTTAATATAATTTGTAATATATTTTTAATATAATTAATAATATATTTTTCATATAATTAATAATATAATTTTAATATAGTTTAATATATTCTTAGTATAATTTGTAATATAGTTTTAATATAATTTAATATTTTTTTAATATAATTAATAATATACTTTTAATATAATTTTTAATATAATGTAATATTATAATATAATACTCTTTAATTATAAATAAAAATAATTAAAAAATTTGAAAAATTAGGGTTACTGTCCCGCCCCTTCTTTTTTCTTTAACCACCACCCCTTCTTCTTTCTTCTTCAGCCTCTCATTCTTTTTTTTTGCTTCTTTCTTTTCAAGTTCTCCCTCTATATTCAGATGCTCCTTCTTTCTTCTTCTTTCTTTTCGGTTATCTCTTCAAAGATGCATTCTTCACGGTGCGTCTTTTAGTCTTCTCCGCTTCTCCATCCCACTGTCGTATCCTTGATGCGTGTTCGGTAACAAGGCTGTGTCCGGCCCAAGAAGTTGAGTCCAACGCGATGTCGTACACGCTTCCGTTGCGTGTCCGTGTCGACACCACGTCGGAGGCGGGGAAGCAGCCATCAACTGCCGTGTCCGAGCTTCATAGGTCTCCCAAGCACCTCCACAACCACCATGAAACCTCCACAAAACAGCCTCCAACTTCCACCACCAACAACCAAAACAGCCCCACCATACCAAGCCCAAAGAAACTACCATGAAACCACTACCATGCACCTCCATAATGTGTCTCCCATGCACCTCCACAACCACCATGAAATCTCTACAAAATAGCCCCCAACTTTCACCACCAACAACCAAAACAACACCACCATACTAAGCCCAAAGAAACTGCCATGAAACCACCACCATGCACCTCCACTATGTGTCTCCCATGCACCTCCACAACCACCATGAAACCTCCACAAAACAGCCACCAAGAAACCACCCAAGCCACCCTAAGCCTTGCGAGCTCACTTTCTCCCACCACAGACCTTTACTCTCTTCCATTCCACCTCCATTGAGACGAGGAGGAGGAGAGGAATGTTTGCCACCCCATGGCGCAGCGTTTCTCCGTCACCGGAGACTCGTCGAGAAAACAGTCTGGTGAACTCTCTCCTCCTTGAGTAGCCAACCTTGAGAGCAGATTTCAGGAGATCTAGGAACCTTTACGAGAAGCTGGGGGTTACATTGGAAATCTGGGTTTACCCTCTTTCCAGTGGTATGCCACAACCCAATTTATAAAACCTCTAGATCCCTAAAAAATGAATGTCAAGATGTGGGTCTAGCATGGGTAACTTAGAATATTTTCTGGACACCACATAAAATCATAAACCTTGTCTTGGGTGAATTTGGAAGGTTCGTTCTCCCTGGTCTTGAAGCTTTAGGAGGTGTATGAACTATCATTAGAAAACTCTTTTTACCCTCTTTCCATTGGTCTAGGGTGGGTGCATTTATGAGATCATTTGGTCACCCAAAATCACCCCGAAATTAGTGCCCCAAACTTGTTTTTGGGCTTCCCAGAAAGTAAGTCATGAGAGACAGCCAACTAGCCAACTTTGTAGAATTCGTTCTCCCTATCCTTGAACCTTTAGACGGTGTGTGAGTAATATTTGGAAAGTTCGTTTTACAAGCTTTTTAGTGGTCTATAATAGGTGTATTTATGTTACCATTTGAGCCTTCGAATTTAGCTTAAAAAACCTGTCCCCAAACTTGTTTCTGGGTTCTTCCCAGAAATTAAGTTATAGGGTAGATTTCAATTTTCATGTGCCTAACTTTCGAGGGAGTTTTCTCTCAATTTAAGAACCTCCAAGGGCTGTATTTGTGCTTGTTAGAAAGATCTATTCAATATCTTTCCAGTGGTATGCCGTAGGTGTATTTATGATGCCATTTGAACCATCAATTTTGACCCCAAAGTTGGGGTCCGAAACTGATTTTAGAAGATCAAATTTTGACCGTTAAAAATTCAGATTCATCAAACACACCAACTTTGGGAAATTCGTTCTCCCAATCCTTGAAGTTATAGGGATGTATAGGTAACCAATGGAAAGCCCTTAAGCTCACATTTAATTTGATACCAAGTTTGCTCATTTATATAGCCATTTAACCATCCAAATTTGGCCTTAAAGTTGCCCCGTCACAACTTTTTCATCCACCAAACCATTTGTAGACTAGCCTAAACCACGCGCAAGCCACACCCTGGCATTTTTGTGCGGATTGATGGTACACTCGTCGCATCCTTGTCTCATACCATCCAAGTTACAACCTGCACACACAAATTTATTCCAATTCCAAAGATACCCTGTATGTTTTAAAATATTTTATTTTTAATAAATTTTCGATTAAATTCTTAAATAACCGTTCGCGTTATATGAGATTTAATTTGAAAGATTTTAATTTGATTTGGAATATCAAAAGGCCATTCGCGTCAAGCAATATCCAAATGAAGTTTAACTTCCAAAAAAGCTAAATGTTCCAAAAATATAAAAAAAATACCAAATTTTCAAAAATAAAAAAAATATTAAACTTTCAAAAAATAAAAAATATCAAACATTTCAAACAAATCATTTTCAAAACAAAGAACTATGTAACCCTGATTCTTCGTCGCTGATAAAGATACGTAGGAGTAAAGTCAAACCTTGTCGGGCCCTTTTCAAAAATAAAAAAATATTTTGTTTGTTTTTATTTGTCTTTCGGGGAAAATAAACAGTTTTAGAACAACACTCGTTTTTACTCATTTAATTAAATGTACTGTCTTATGACGGACGTTGTGAGGGTCCTGATACCTTCTCCACACGTAACCGACTCCCGAACCCGAACACCGGTTTTCACAGACTTGCTTTATCCTTTTTCAGTTTTTTCATAGTTTTCCATAAAAACTATGGTGGCGACTCCATTGTTTTAAAATTAATTAATTTTTTCAGATCGTCGTCACTATTGTGATTCCGGTTGCAACAAGATCGAACGAGAATTATGCTTTGCGCCCAATGAGCTAGACGTTGTGATATGAGTGACTTGGTTCTCCTTGGGTTCTGGTGGTGGAGAACGTTCAAAATAAGAATTAAAATTATTGGGCCGAACACAATTCGTACCACTATTGAAACCCTCACTAGACTTAGGGTTTGCTTCATATCGTTTTCCCCAGTGGCTTCCACCTTTCTCTTGCCAAGCTAAGTTTCTCATTTCGACAACCATTGCACAATCCATCAATGCTTGTAAGGATTCGAACTCTACCACATCTAGTTCCGACTTAATCGTTGGTTTCAACCTTTCATGGAACATACATAGTAAAGTCTCTCCACCCAAATTTCTGTGTGATTTGGCCGCGAGCTCAAAATCACGCCGATAGTCCATGATCTGTCTACTTCACTTGCAATAGTGGCGCTAAGGGATATGATGCCGCTCCTGGTTCGAAACGTTTCAGCAAGTCCTGCTTGAAACGGAACGAAGTGTGAAATGTCGATTGAGCCTCCCACCACTCGAACCATGTAAGAAGCTTTCCCACTAATCCTAGCACCGCATAATCGAGCTGCTCCCCTTTCGGAATGTTTGACACCCGAAAGAAACGGTCCATTCTCACTAACCACCTGTTTGGATCTGCTCCATCAAATGTTGGGACCTCTAATTTGCGTCCCCTGTCGCCCCTGTAGCGCAAGTTTCCGTGATTCTGTCCTCATCCACCGGGATCCGCGATTTGAGAAACAGTGTCATCCTCCTCCTGATGTGGCTCTGTAGTGTGATCATGTCGTGGTGAATGCATCGTCATATCGTTGAGCCTCTTCAATATCTTCTCTAACATCTGACCGTGGTCCATCATTTGTTTCTCTAACCCTTCGACAACGTTTCTCCATTGCTCCTGAGCTGCGTGTGGTAAACATTCACATGTTTGAAACTCAGATTGAGTATTTGATACCAATTGTGAAGGTATCTGATAATAATAACAACAAAACTGTAGATAAGGGACTAATTGAATAATATTTCAGAATGTATTTGAGTTGATAATTGGAAATAACCACGAAGCAAAGAGGAACAGATCTGAACATAACAATAAAGCAATAACAAAATCTTTTTTCCTGGCTTTCGAGAGGTCAAACTCTCCCTATTCATTTCACTATCCAATTCTTTTCCCCTTTCTCTCTTTCCAACCCTTTATTTTTAAGTATAACCCCACTTTACCTCTACTAACTCCCTAATAATGACTTTTATTATATTTGTTTTTCATATTCCTTCTTTACACTTATTTATGTAACACAAAATTTGGCCTATCTTTAAACTGTTGCAGAAAGCTAACAATTTCAAATGGGACTCACGGTGCGAGAAAGCCTTTACCAATATCAAAATGGTCGTATCCATGACCACGATTATTGAGAAACCCAAATTGGGTAGTACACTATTACTCTACTTGTTCGTTTCAGATGAAACCATCAGTGTTGGAGTAGTGCAAGAACAACAACAACTAATCTACTTCACCGACCGCCCACTCCAAGGTGCGGAAATAAGGTACCAAGTCATCAAAAAGGTCGCCCTAGCATTTCTATACGCAGCCAGGCGACTCCGGCCGTACTTTCAGAGTGACCGGATAATCGTAAAAATTGACTACCTTATCGGAAAGGTTCTTCAAAAACATAAACTTGCTAGTCATATGATAGCTTGGTCCGTAGAACTATCTGAGTATTGGCTCCAATTCGAGCCAAGTGGGCCCATAAAGGTAGAATGCTTAGCAGATTTTTCCTGTGAGCTGCAAAACACACCCATCCCCCATCAAGACGAATGGACCATGTTCGTAGACGATGCGTTGAACGTCAAAGGAAGCGACGCCGAAGTTGTCTTAGAAAGCCCCCATGGAGTAAGGATAGAGCAATCTCTACACTTCAACTTCAAGACGTCCAACAACCAGGTAGAATACGAAGCTCTGATGGCAAGACTGTGCTTGGCCTAAGATATGGGCGTGAAATGTCTCCGCTGCCAATCAAGGTTGGGCAGATGAAGGAACAGTTCCAAGTCAAAGACCCTTTAGTGTTAAAATATTATGCCAGTGTCACCGGCCTAATTGAGGCCTTCAGCCACGTAAAAATTGAACACACCTTCAAGCAAAATAACTCTTGGGCCGATATGTTGTCAAATTTGGTGGTCGGAAAAGGAAAAAGGAAAACATGACACAATTGTCCAGCTAATCCTTGTCGCTCCAAGTGTGTCAACAGAAGAGTGCCTATGTGCCGAAACGGTCTGGATCGATTGGAGGGAGCCTATCATGAGTTATTTAATGTCAGTCACCAAGGGAGACCATAAGGCACACGATAAGGATCTCGCCAAGAAGGCAATGCACTTCGTACTCGTCGCCGACAACTTCTACAAGAGAGGCTTCTTGAGCCCTCTCCTCAGATGCGTGGATAACAATCAGGTCGAGTATGTTTTGAATGAATTGTACAAAGGGAAATGCTGAATGCACTTTGGACACAACTCTAGTGACCAGAGTGCTTCGAGCGAGATATTACTGGCTGACGATGTAGCAAGATTGTAGCCAATTTGTGAAGAAATGCAAAAGCTATCAGGAGCACGACCTGCTTATCCATCAACCTCCCACTAAGTTGCAATCTGTTTATGCCCTTTGGCCAATCACTAAGTGGGGGATGGCTATTGTTGACCCATTCCCACAAGCCCCAAGCCAAAAAAAATTCTTGCTTGTCGCGGTTGATTACTTCACGAAGTGGATCGAAGCAGAACCCTTGGCCAAGATCACGGTGGCGCAAGTGCAGGGGTTCATATGGAAGAGCATAGTATGCCAGTTTGGCATCTCCCATACCATGATAATTGATAACGGTCGACAGTTTATCGAATGAAAATTTAAAGATTTTCTGAAAGAACTTGGCATCCATTGTGTTACAAGCTCGGTAGAACACCTGCAAACCAATGGGCAAGTAGAGATTGAAAACAACGTCCAATGCGACGCTACAATGATAAGGTAAGACCGAGAATAATATGTCAGAATGATCAGGTATGGTAGATGTGAGGAGAAGCGAGAAAGGAGGCAGGTGACAACAAGTTCTCTTCTAATTAGGAAGGACAACTTAGAATGCGAGAAGTTATGTAAAACAGTTCTTTCTACCTGGAATACCTAGATGACCAGCCTATCCCCGGACGTGGAAAATTGTGCACTTAAAATTTTACTTTAGTTAAAAACCGTATGTAATTAGTGTACCCTTTCCTACCGACGACATTTTTTTTCTAAGGAGGGATTTGGTCGCAGAGGTTTTAATGAGGCACATATCAATTAAAGTCAGTGAAGGAAGTTTTCACACCTGTGTGAATCCCTACTGTGTACGTTTTGTTAAAACATAACTGCTCGGGGAAGGAAGCCTTCATAAACACATGAATCCCTCCCGAGCAGCCCAATGCATACTTACAAGCATACCTTGCAATCACTAACAAGCGTAAGCATCGAGCTTTTGTCCAAAAGACCGACTACTAGACGTCCAACAATTAATATCGGAAGCATGGAATTAACTTAGTAAAAATAAACAAAAACCAAAAAGTGTTGAAACGTATGATCTAATGCCCGATCGACATGACGTTGACTAGTGAGTAAGCGAGCACTCGTCAGTTTCGAAAAGCAAAATCGCGAACACATAAAGCAATTAGGGAATTAAGCAATAGTCGAACGCATAAACAAGTAAATTTTCGAAATGACCGTGATATATACGACTAAAAATTGTTCACAAAACATTAACTGGCATATGAAACCACCTAGATACACAAAACATGGGGATCACAATAACAACTATATGAGTCCCTTGTAGACAAAAAAATAACATCACTCCAGTCCAATCAGTTGGAGGTAATGCCAACCACATCAACACCCGGGGTCTTCTCCCTTCCCCCCTCCACGTTTGCCCCCGCTTCGGCCTCGTCTTCCTCGGCGACGTCTTCAACCGCCAACAACTCACTTTTGTAGAACTACTTTCGGGCATCAAACTTACCTTCATTCAATGGAATGTGTTAAATGTAGGTAACTAGGTTCCAACACCTTAGCGAAACCGAGGTCGTGTTGCCTGATAACATAGTCGTGACAATCTTCAAGCTCCTTCTCGACCTCACCATGCCTTTTCTTCTCTGCGTTTAGGTCCTCCATCAAGCCTAACACCCTTTTATCCATATTGCTCAATTCAGATTGCGTACCAGTTAGGTGGGAAAACATCTCTCTCTTTTTGCTTCACCATGATGCACTGCTCCGGCCAGTGAGCCGCCTCGGCCTTCGATTTGTCAGACTGATCTAATAAAACCAAATTCTCAAACACTAAAGCCGAAGCTGACTCCATCAGTTGAGTTGTCAAAGCTCTAAAAAGGCATTGTTGGGCTTCTCGTGTGAAGACGAAGACACATAGGGCTCTTTCTCATAATCACTCAGGTCAAGCATGACTCAGTAGAAGATCATTATGCGGCGATTTAAAAAATCCATCGCTGAAGAACAATCTACAGTTGTCGATGGTTGAAGTCGTTTTGGGGAGCATTGTGTAGAGGAGCGGTTGGAATGCCGCTTCGAGAACTTATGACCTTTTGATTTCTTGCGACAATGAGTGGACCTAGAGGGTGGTCTTTGCTCCGATGGGATAGCAATCGTCATAGGCGTCACCTCTTTTACTGGGATTTAGATCGGGATGGCTACACCTTTCCCTTTATTAGCCGCCGATGTTGGTTCGACACCCTTTCTGTTGTCGATCGCCACCGACTGCCTCTTTTTAAGAATATCTCTAAAGACTTTGTTGTTCCCAGGTGGACCCATATCGATGATGATCTCTGCACCAAGAAAAAACAAAAATCAGCCAGTCAATGAGAAATATAAGTCAACAAACTGGAAAACATACAGAGAATATCAATACTTTGATCGCTCAACAAGAAGGTGCCGAGGAGTCTTTGGGTGGAATTCAACGAGGAAGTTGGTCAAGGAACGCCAAAGCCACAAGGCCCTCCTCTGTCATCTCTGACTGTGGCCAAAGTCCGTATCAGGTACGCTCTTTAGTCCAATAAAGAGGAAACTTGGGAAAACTATCACTAAAGAACCCGTCTTTAAAATCTTTGTATGATGAAGTGTGTGGGTCAAGTAAATGGTTTTTGCGTTGACTCAGTAACCAAAGCCACCGCACTATCTTCCCCAACCGAGTATAATAGTGGTGCAGAAAAATAGTCGGAGTAACCTTCAAGCCGAAAGCCGAACACAGTAACTAAAACGCCCTAAGGTAGGCCCAACTGTTCGGGTGGAGTTGCGAAGGAGGTACATTCATTGTAAACTCGTCCAACGGAAGTCGGACACACGCATGTTGCACCACTTGTGAATACATGAAAAAGAAGTCTACATTAGAAGATCCCTGGCTGTGGAATATAAGGTCGGTTGACGAGCACCGCCAAAGCGAAAATGCATGGTCAGGGACCGACATCTCTAATATATCTACACCATCTACAAGGAGTCTCAAGGAGGATGATGTCCTAGACCTAGATATAGATCTCCTAGCATCTGGATCAACCCAATCGTCTTCGTGAGGGGCGGCTTTGCTGACACCCTTACCTACGTTACTATTTACAGGAGACGACTCTACGATCCTAATATCATATTTGACCTTAACTGACTCACTATCTGACTTATTAAACAATTCACTATTTAAAGAGCCACTAATAGAACTGACCTCTTTTTCCATTAAGTCGGCCTGCTTGGTCAGTGAGATTGATCCACCAGAAGACCCAGGCCGAAAACGTATCGGATACGGAGTAAGCCATTATTTACCTTATGGAGGAAGAGAACAAGCCTTTGCTGAAATGTAAGCAAACCAATTACTCTAGAAGGTGAAAACGACGCGAATGAAGGCCCCATTTGCTCAGCTATTTGTAGGGACGACCAAACAAGGCTCAAAACAACTACCACCGTTCGATCGTGATTGGAGCAAAGGTCCAAATCTCGCGACCTTTCACATCAGCACACCAAACGAGGCAACTTTCAATTGTCAGCATTTTCCTTCCAAAATACTCACCACGAAATTAAGGCGGTCGACACTGTATCAATCGATATAGGTCTTCCACCTAGTAAGAAGAACCAAGAGCTACATATAATACCAATTCGGAATAAGTCCCCTTCGGAACCTTAATGTTCCTCGCGGACTTGGGAGCGTAATGTAATATTCTTGTGTTTGACCGACAACTCTACTACTATGTTGATCACGCTAATTGCCGATTACTATGGATAAGTCTTCCAGAAATATGCATTCGGACTAGTGATATGTAGCCAGAGATTAGCCGAAGCTGTTAATTTTGACAGGCGGGCTAATCTCAACCCAAAGCTGATTAAGTGGGTAATCAAGAAACATTAATAATTAAGCTGTTAATTTTGACAGGAGGGCTAATCTCAACCTAAAGCTGATTAAGTGGGTAATAAGAGAACATTAATAATTAAGCCTTGAGCCATTAGAGAAGGTTCAAATGCAAACTTATAAATAAGAGGCCAATGTCAAAAGGTAACGAGAGTCAGATTTCAAAACTCTTTATAAGAATCTTATTCGAAACTGATATCCAAAAACAAGGAAGTGGACGACCGAATAATTACTGGACTAACTAAAAGGAAGTACCAAAAAAGATAACCTAGTTGGCATTAATTATAAGTAAATATGTTTCTGCAGTACAAGATCAACTGTAAATTTATTTCTATTTTATATTGTTAAAGTTATCTCAAGAAAGTAAATTACATAATATTGACTAGACATGGTAACGTTTGACGCACAGTAAATTAAAGATCTAAATCCAGCGTGAATAAATTAAAATACAGAAGTAATTTTGATCAAGCTGTAATTTATGTGGTTTAAATTTAAATGATTGATTTTAAAACAAAAAATCCAAAATATGACTCGTGTCGGCTGCAGCGTGAATTGAGCAAAGAAAGAAATGCTGAAATTGGTTTGTGCAAATTAAAATAATTTTCGTAAACCATGGAGCAAGTCAGGGTTTTCGTTTTATCCAACATAAGTGCAGATTTTCTGGCTGCTGTAAATTATTTAGGCACCATTGACGTGAATAAAATAAGAGATAAAGCTACAGTAAAATATTAAAAGAAAAAACTGTTGCAGCGTTACTCTATCAAAGAATATTTGAGCATTAGGGAAGATAAATGACGTGAAAAATATTCAACTACAATATACTACAATATTGAAATCATATTAATTTTATTAAAAAATAATTTATTGTGAAAAAAGTGTTTTATATTAAAAAGAATTATTATATAAAAATAATTTAACAAGCAAATAAAAATTATTTTGATTTTTAAAAATAATTTTCAAATATTTTTTATATTTTTACCTTTTTTCTTTTAATTTTAAATAATGAAATTCTTATTATATCATATCATTTCAACTGTAAATTATTTCTTTTCGTTTTTTTTCTCATATAGAATAATTTTTTTTAATTATCCAAAATAGATAAAAAGATACTTATTTATCAAGATAAGTAAATAGGAGGACACAATTTTTAATAACTGGATAAGATTTTATTTAATTAAAAGAAAACTTGTATTCATGTGGCACGATATCTTTATAAATGTAAAAATCATATTAAATAGACACGATTTCGCTTAAATTAACTAAAACAATTTCTTCATTATTGAAATCGTCTAGTTGTGAGGGTTTCAGCGCAGGACATGCATAACACTATTATTAGCACCCATGTTCGTTTCAGCAAGTACCGGATCTTTCCGTACTGCATTTCTTTACTTACACTTTGCAGCCGCATGTTGTTGCACCGGAAAATAAGATACTATTAAATTCTATATACAACTAACCAAGCGTGTTATGTAATTACTTTTTTCGCACAAAATGTTGATGTTTGATCTATAATGAAGCTAGTTCCTGGAAAGATAACTGTGAACTTCTTTTCTGAATTCTTTATTTTTTTCTTTAAATATAGGTTCCATCCTACTACCTTTTTCTTCTTGCATAACAAATTACTAATATTAATATTTCATCTACTAACTCAATATTCAATTCCTTTATACAATAAATATATTGATAAAATGTGCCTACTTACGAAAAAATCTTCTCTCAAATTCCATTCATGATACATATTATGTATTAAAGAAATGAGAAAATATATTTATATAGTATTTGAATATAATATAATAGTTAGATAATTTTATTTTACAAGTTAATACAAACAATTTCGCGGTAATAATAAAAAAGATATTTAAACAGAAACAATATAAAAATATAATCACAAAAGATTAATTAAAATGTAAACATAATATTCAATGAAGTAAAAAATTATATACAATTATATAATAATTTTAATGCATAATCTACATCATTATCTCATATTATTTAAAAAAAATTAAAATCTAACCATAAAAGATTAAAAGCAGAAATAAAATGAAAGATGAAGGGATGTAACTTATAAAAAGTGAAGGGTTGGTTGGTTGTATAAAAAGTTCCATACTATCTCATTTTCTAAGAAAAAGCATGCCATTTTCTCTTATAATGAGATACGATGCACTCTTTAAATAACTAACCACTTCTTCCGTATCTATGCCTTGTATTTCTTTATCTTCCATTTTATTTTTGCCTTTTATCTTTCATTATTAGATTTTAATTTTTCTTAAATAATGAGATAATGACGTAAATTCTTGAATTAAAACTCTTTTGAATTCATTAAATATTATTTTTACATTTGAATTAACATTCTATGATTATATTTTTTTTATTATTTCTATTTAAATATTTTTTTTATTATTACAGCAAGATTGCTTGTACTATCTTGTAAAATAATTAAAATGAATTGAATTTGAGAGAATTGTTCATAAGCATATGTTATCAGTATATTGATTGTATAAACGAAAATAATAATATATTAACCATTGTCTTGCATTATTGCATTAATATCCATAGAATATTGTGTAATGAGAGGAAATATTAATATTAATAATTTGTTATACAAGAAGGAAAAGGTGGTAGGATGGAACCCACATTTAGAGTGAAATAAGAATGCAAAGAAGATAAGCTAACAAAAGAAGATAAGCTCACAGTAAGGGAGAAACTTAGTATTGATGAACGCCAACATTTTTTGCCAAAATAAAATTATAAAACGACCCTGGTTGGTAGTATATAGAGTCTTATGGTATTTCCTTTTTCGTGTAACAACTGCACCTATAAAGTGTAAGCAAAGAAGTGAAGTGCAGATGATCCTAGACTTGTTGAAACGAACAAAGTGTTAGGTATCCCAAGTGTTCTGACGGTGATAGACTCCAACGAATATAATTTGATTTCTGTATTAAAAGTTTTTTTTGACAAATGTTTCAGGTAATCGTATCCCATTTAAATGTGTAAACGACGGTACAAGTGAGGTCGTTTGTAAGTGAGATATTCATGTTTGAAAATACTTCCGCTTGAGGAGGTGTGTATCAATATAGAAAAAAGACTCTTACTTGAAGAAGAGATTGTTAGGTATTTAAGTGTGAGTTTAAGTCTATCATTGAGTAGAAATGAAAAAATTGAACAACTTATAAAAAAGAAAGAAGAACTACATACATAAAGTCTTAAGATTTTGAATTGAAAGTGACATTATTTTTTATGTGATTGATTCTATTCTCATTTTTGTTGTCTTTTCGGTATTTCGGTATTTCTCTCTTAAAATAAAAGAAAATAAAATACAATTGACATAATTTATTCACTAAAAAAATCATGTCTTAAAAAGACATAATTTACTTATTTTAGTAATTAATTTTTGTTTCCATTTTAGAGAATAAAAAAAATTACATCATTATTGAAAAAAAAAACCAAATTTCTGTCACACAAAGACATCTTTTGAAAAGAAATTGTGATGAAATAAAATTCAAAATTCCAAAGTAAACATGGCATAGTAAAACATTGAGATCAACCTTAAACATTTATCTTTTTGATTGATTGAAGAAGGGCCGTGACACATTCATAAGAGGATCCACCTTCTTGGACAGCTTTGTGTGCTTTTTCCTGTAATTCCTTCACTCGTTTCCTGAACGAACCTCCTTCATCCTTCATCACCTTTCTCACAGCACTCTCAATTCTTTCCCAGCCCACCACCTCCTTCTTCTCATCATAGGGTGACATGCTCCATTCCCAAACCCCCACAGGCTCCCCAATCCCATGCACCTCAGTCACCAATTTCTCACACAAAAAGTGGTCACCAAACCAAGGCATGGTGATCATAGGCACCCCCTCACTAATCCCCTCCACCACTGAATTAGCCCCACAATGTGTTAGGAAGGCTCCAATGGTAACATGCTTCAATATCAAACCCTGTGGAACCCAACCTCTCACTACCATTCCTCTCTCATTTTCTCTCATCCTTACTTCAAACCCATGCAGCAACCCATCATCTACACTCTTTGGAAGCACCAAAAGGAAATTGTGCCCTGAGGCCTCCAACCCACGTGCTATCTCCAAATATTGCTCCTTGCCCAGACGACACAAGCTTCCAAAACATATGTACACCACTGAGTTGGGTTCCTTTGAGCTAAGCCAGTTGAGGCACTCATGCTCACCAACCTGAAATTATTGGAGAAGGCAAACCATAAACTTAGAGAAGATAGATATTCACAACAAAAATGGGTAAATCCTCCCTTTTTCCGTGTAAAAATTGAATGTTCATCAATTTTCTCCAAACAAGTGTATAGTAAAAGTCTAGTCATCTTACTAATCTTATGCTTTTGTGACTTACATGATTCTCTTGTGTCGACGTGCCTCTTGCGTGGTAATAATCCACCATAAGGGAGAGTTCACCAACGTGCCACACTTTAACGCCGGTGTGTTTGTGGTAGTAGTCAGTGTAACCCTCTTCCAGCTCTGGAAAGGTGTTCACAATAATCCCAAGAGTGTTTTTTCCCTTGTTGTGTAGGAAAGTGCGAGCCATGGTGTGAAAGGTGGTTGACCAAGGGTTAAAATTAAGCGTGACGTTGTGGGGGAGAGCACCAGGGACAACAAAAGGAAGCGAAGAGTCCAAAGGTAACACTTGGGGCTGGCAATTATTGATGGCCTCAGCAACGCAAAGAGTGATGATGGGGGTGGGGCTGTAAACCAACGTGGGGATGTTGACTGTGGAAGCGAAATCCAATGGAAACGTTATATCCAAAATCAAAACATGAGGAGGGTTTTGCTGCAGAAACGTTTCTATCTGGGGTTTGAGATCTAGTGTGGCCTTCCGTATCTTATGCGCGGTTTGGGTGTCTTCTGCGGAGGATAGGTTCTGGAGGGTAGGAGAAAGACCAACTTGGTCGGAGGGAAAGTCGAAGGTATGAACGTTGAGGTGTTGAGGGATGAATGGAGCGTTTAAAGGAGTGGTGAGAATGGTAACATGGTGGCCGCGAAAGGCTAAAACTTTAGCCAGATTGATTTGTGGGATCATGTGTCCCAGAGCTGGAAATGGGAGGATGTAGAACTTCAGAGAACTTGAATCTGCTTCTGAAATTAAGCCTTCCATATCTCAGATCTCTCCTTCTGAATAGCTTTTGCAGACTTCTTTCTGCAGCATGTAGAAAACAGATGATACCCATTACATAATGCAGACACAAATCAAACAAATATCACTCCTCCTTACATGAAATTATGAGTAGTGTTTATATAATTACGATTAGTGTCTAGCAATAGTAAACAAGAAGAAACTTACAAATCAAAAGAAATTAGTCTAAATTCCAGTTAGATAATGATTGGAAAGGAAATGTTATGTAGAAAGGAAGAGAGATTTACCAGTACACAAGAGGATCTACGCCTTGTACTGTGCGTTGAGTTAGGATAGGGGAATAGATTTTCAAGGTTTCGCATGAGAAAAGAGGACTTCCCAAAATAAGAAAAAGGATAATTTCACACCACTATTTCCGTTTAACTCGATTTGACACTTATATTTATTAATAAAATATTCTATATTAACAAAATATTTTATATTAATAAAATAATAATATATGAACGTGGGAAGTGAATAGTAATGTTAAATAATCGCCCAAAATAAGAGTGTCGTTACCACCACTTTCATGTATTATTATTTTATTTTTTATATAATATTTTATTATGTAAAGCAGGTGATAGCTAGATGGCTGGAATAGTGGTATTAAAATATTATTTCTGTCAAAACTAACGACACTTCTATACTTTTTCTCATTTAAAACGACGTAAGGAATCTTATCTTTGTTACAGATGAAAAAAGAATAACATAGGGTTTTTCTTTTTCGTACAGATGAGAAAATGTGGACAACCTAAAATAAGGACTCTTTTGTACTTATATCTCATAAAAATTACATTAGATATAAATAATAAAATTACAAAATTATGTTTACCTATTAGACCTGTTCGTAGTAAAAGTTGGGTTGTGAGATATTAACAAAATAGTCGTGTATGTTGACCCATTCCAAAGAAGTGAAGGTGAAGATGAAAAACCTTGTAAACTTCAAAAATTCTATTTTCTTACGTTTTAAATTAAACAATAAGAATAATTAACAACTAAAATATAATATTATACAATATAATAATGATTTATTGAATATTTTAAGTAAAAAAAAATTACTCAAACAAACTTTTCTTGACTGTCTATCGCGTAAAACACGTGGACTTTAAAACACGTAGAAAAATTAAATTATTGTAGAATGACTGATATAATGAGGCAGAGAAAGAAGATTAAAATGGCATGTTTGTGACATTAAGACAAAAAAAAAATTGTAAAGCAGTCACACTTAAGTAATATACTTTTTTATTAAATCAATAAGTTACAGCATTTTCACATATTTACATTTTACTAAATAGTTAAATCTTTAATTCTAAATTAATTTTTATATTTAAAAAAATATTTATTTAATAAGATTGTACATCTGGGATATTCTTGATGTGGATGTTACTCTTAGAATCCGTGCTCATGGAAGATTGAACGTGAGCTGGCAACAAGTAAATGTGTATGATCAGACAAAATCCAATTAAACACAGCAAATAACTTGTTCAACTTGTGATTTCTAAAATACGAAAGAAAACCTAACTGACGGTTAGCAGACTTTGAAAGTATCTCAGTCTGTCTCAAAATTCTCGGTAAGATATTTACTTCTAAAAATAAAGGGTAACGAAATTCTTGTTTATATGCATATGCTCCTTGCGTATACAACAATAGAGTAATACCAAAATGTTTTTCTTAATATCAGAGCTTAAAGATTTAGCTGATTTTCTTCCTGCATATTTGGGAACCATACTCAAGGAGTTTGGAAAGCTGTATATAAAAGGAACAGATTGGCCTATCCCCGCTGCAAATCTGTTGAACGTTGAGGGATAGATCAGGAAAATTTTGGTTGTAAGTGGCGTTGATGTGCCTAGAGATTTTCTCATTGTTAACCCTAAGTTATATAAACTTTCTTAAGATTTCGACTTCTAATGGTTTTTTAATAGAGAAAATGTACAATTTTAACTCGTATTTCATTAAATTATGTCTTAAGTTTATCTTTTACACTATTTTTATGAGTAATATTAATACTCCACCGTATGGCATAAATGGCCTAGCTGAAATTGTTTAGCTTAAATAGTTTAACATAGACCGTCCACCACTTATCTAGCTAATATCATCTAGCTGAAACTCTCTGTCTAGCTGAAACTCTCCGTCTAGCGTAGATTGTTTAGAATAGATTGTCTAGCATATATCGTACCGTCCAACATACACCATCTAGCCGACACAGGTTAGCATAATGATTAATATATTTTTGTTCACACTTAGAGCGTTTAATCTTGACTTAATTAAGAATAAGATTTATCTAATCAAGATTAAATTGGATCTTAATTAAAATTATTGGTTTAGCTTGATTTAACTTGTTTCAACCAAAATTGTGAAGGCAATTCAAAATTATACAAAACGGGGTAAGCACTCAAGGTCCACTTAGACTCCAAAACTCATCCTGGCCTCTGCAGAGTTCTCAGTTCAAACTTCACTTCTTCTTGCTTCTAGCTTTTGGTACATAGAGAGTTCACAAAACAAAATTAAAGGGTAAGCAATAGTAGGAACCCAATATTGATTCAAAGCATAATCTTTTTCAGGAGGGTGGAAGGCAATATTGATTCAACAAATCGATAAAATGATCTTTTGAAACAAAAAGAAAATCAACTCAAAAATGGGAAGCAAGAAAAAATTAATATTTAATTGAAGTGAAAAGAAAAGAACAACTAACCAATAGTTCATGAATATGACAAGGTCGCTGATAGAGAGCTAGTTTATATGGTCCTCTTCCAAAGACACCTCAAACTGAATAGGAAAATAGTATTTGTTCCCTGTCTTAAGTGTTCGATTTTGGTGTTTACTTTGTTCCCTATATTAAGTGTTTAGAAAGTGCTAAGCAGTTAGTCACTTATATATACATGGTTAAACAGATAAATGTTTAGTAAGGATTTTGACCTAGAACATGTGTGAGTTGTTTCATGCTAAACCAAGGCAGAGTTGTGGTGAATAGAATGATGGATAACATGCAATGATACTACCTATGTAGGTCATGGAGGGAGACATGTGATTCAATTTTTTGGTCTGTTATTTGTTCCTTGTCTTAAGTGTTCAGAATGTGTTGAGCAGTTAATCAATTATGTACACATAGTTCAACAAATAAATGCACAGTTAGGATTTTGACCCAGAACATGTGTGAGTTGTTTCCTACTGAACTAAGACAGAGTTATGGTGAAGAGAATGGTGGATAACATGCAATGATACTACCTACGTAGGTCAGGAGGGAGACATTTGGTTCAAATTTGGTGTTTTCTTTTTTCCCTGTCTTTAAGTGTTCAAAAAGTGCTGAGTAATTAATCACTTATTTACACATGGTTCAACAGATAAATGTCAAGTGAGGACTTTGACCCAAACATGTGCGAGTTGTTTCCTGCTGAACCAAGGAAGAGTTGTGGTGAAGAGAATGGTGGATAACATGCAATGATATTACTTATGTAGGTCAGGGAGGGAGACATCTGGTTCAATTTTGGTATGCTATTTGTTCGTTGTCTTAAGTGTTTAGAAAGTCCTGAGCAGTTAACCAGTTAATCACTTAAATACACATGGTTAAATAGATAAATGTGAAGTGAGTTTTTTGACCTAGAACATGTGTGAGTTGGTTCATGCTCAACCTAGGCCGAGTTGTGGTCAAGCGCATGATGGAGAACATGCAATGATATTACCTACTTAGGCCAGGGAGGGAGGGACAACTTTGGTGAAATTTTGGTGTTATATGTTTGTTGTCTTAAGTGTCCAGAAATTCCTAAGGAGTTAATCACTTAAGTACACATGGTTAAACAAAGAAATATGTAGTGAGGTTTTTGCCCAAAACATGTGTGAGTTGGTTCCTGCTCAACTCAGGCTGAATTGTGGTCAAGAGCATTAGGCTAGGGAGGAGGGACACATTTGGTTCAATTTTGGTGTGTCCTTTGTTCGTTGTCTTAAGTATTCAAAAAGTCGTGAACAATTAATCACTTAAATACACAAAGTTAAACAGATAAATATGTAGTGAGGTTTTTGACCCAGAACATGTGTGATTTGATTCTTGCTCAACCCAGGTCGAATTGTGGTCAAAAGCATGGTTCTTATACAAATTTTCCATTAAAATAAAAATTGCAATAAATTTTGTTTAGAGTGGTGTGTTGTGATTAAATTTCAAGAAATCATATGATAACTTTTTATAATGGAGATGACATTGGAAGCGTGTACACTTATTATTCGATCATCAATGTGACATTACAAGTGTTTTTGTTTATTGGACTATTTCAATGTATTTTCTCGTAGAAACAAATATAGAAACAACCTGTTTAGATAAAAATATAATTAAAAACTAGTGTTAGTAAGACAAAACAATATAGTAAATGTTTCTTTGTTAAATATAAGTTTATTCACTAGCTACTGCACTCTGTACATTTACATCATGTTATTCATTATGTTTATAATTTTAGCAAGAGATGTGAAGAAAGTGATGTTTAAGTAAGAATGATAAAAGATGTCACATTACAAGTAAGAATATTTGCGATCAATACAATAAAATGATGAAAAAATCATGAGAACGTATACAAGAAAAATGACTAAAATGTAAAAAGACATCAATGGTTATTTGTAATCGCAAATTATTTACCTAACTCAGGTAAATTTTTTTATATTGTTATATTATGATAATGAATATTATGGATTTAAAGAGGTAACCAGAAAAGCAAAAGTTAAAGTGAGAAAAATAATAATGTTAAAAATAGATGTGAGACAAAAAAAAAAAAAAAAAAACACATGATACTAATTATATATGAAAAGAGATTGGTGTAAAGTATAATAGAAAATCGATTTTAAAGTAGTGTAAACATGTGTAAAGAAGATTCTAAAAGAAACCAATGAAAATAGTAGACTACACAGTTTTCAATCTTGTAAAGGGAATGATGAGAGAGACAACAAAGGATATAAGAGAAAGTGATAAAAATAATTCCAAGTCAATAGCACTTACTTACGTATTTCAATAGCACTTACTTACGTATTTCAAAATTCGTATATAATTACATGCGGTGTTCATTTGTAGGTAATTATCAGTGTTCATTTGTAGGTAATTATCAAAATTTTCCAGTTACAAATTCATAATAGCTCCTATTACATAATCAAACAATAAAATCATCCAATCTATTTAGGTTATAATAAACATCTAATCCATACGGGTTATGATAAACATTGAAACAATGTGAAATAATATTTATAATTAAACTTCTCATAATCCAAAACAATCAAAATTAAAATACAAGTCAGATGATCTATTTCCAATACAAGTCAAATCATCTCTTTCCATTACAAGTAAGATAATCCCTTTCCCATACAAGTCATGTCATCCCTTTCCCATACAAGTCAAATCATCATTTTCCAACTCTATTTTAGTGATCAACCTATTTTCAAAAAACAAATACCATACACCCACGCAACTGAATGCATAATTAAATATAATAAATTATACTTGGGTCAGACCCAATTATTATTACCATATTATTATTACCATTTATACAGAAGAGATTCGAACCCAGAACCCCTCAACAGTTGGACAAAACCCTCTTAACCATCAGACCAGAAGAGTTTTTCTGTCATGTTACGATTATTATTATACTTATTAATTTAATTAAAATTATTATAGTTAATAATAATATTATTATTATGTTATTATTATAATTTTTTAATATTATTATATTATTATTACTACTATTATTGCTATATTATTATTATTATTATTATTATTATTATTTTGATTATTATTAATATAAGGTTTTCATCTTTGGTTTTACCTATTATAATAAAATTGGGTTTAAAATTTAAAATAAGTAATGTCTCTGTCTTACTTTTGCATGTCATTAATTTGTTTGTATCCATAACATCAACATTATGCTATTTGTTTCATCATAGTTTAGAGTAATTTTATGCTTTGATCCTCATTAGAATAAATTGTTTTGTTATTTTAAGATGATTCGCCGTCAATAATTTTAAGATTATTAATTCAACCTTACAAAATCGGATGGTCTGATAGGCCCAACAACCTTGTTAGGATAGACTTTGATACCATCTTAAGAAGTGTACTTTAAGCCTAATTGACACTCTTAAGTTCAATTTATTAAACCATTCTTAGGCCTTAAGCCCAATTGTTGTTCTTAAGTCCAATTTAATTACATAAGTACTTACATTTACTAAACACAATCCTACATGATATTAACACCTCCTAATAAGCCTCAAGCCTAATTGACACTCTTAAGTTGAATTTATTAAAACATTCTTAGGCCTAAGTCTACTTGTTGTTCTTAAGCCCAATTTAATTACTCTTGTTCTCACATTTACTTTTTAACGAATTTATTTTATATACAATTTTTTTTGTATCACGATTTTCATCTTTTATTTAATATTTTAATAATTTACTTTTTCAAAATAAAAAATTTTAATGAAATTTTTTATACAAAATACTTTAATTTTTTTTTAATTTTCATACATACCATAAATTTTATATTGTTTTTTATCATTAAATTCACGTTTTTAAAACTATAATTATTAATATGAATTAAATTTTTTTACTATACTATTTTCCTATTTTCTTTTCTTTTAATTATAAATTAATTATTTTATTAAAATAAATAATTTTGACTCATTTCATAAAAATTTTGAAAGTTTTTTTATTTTTTTCACCTTTGCGTGGGTCAAACCCATGCTCTCTACAATTAATTAATTGTAAACATTATTTTTGTGAGTGGGCCTGATGGCCGTTTTATTTATTTGCTTATTTTATTTTTTTCCATTATGCATTGGTAAAGCCCACAATGCTTGTAATTAATTAACTCAAAACAATATTGTGGTGCCCATTAACCAACACATCTTTTTGACAGTTATTTCAATGTTTTCTTGTAGTGAAAGGCATAGTAATAAACTTCATAATTGTAATTGTAACTTCCCTTATGTCTTCAAAATACCTCTCTATGTTTTTCTAATAATCAAATGCAACTGTTAGAAGCATGACAATAGAAATTTTACATTGAAATTTCTTAAATAAATCAATCAAGAGAAAACTAAGAGCATGGATTCAGGTAAGTAATTAATGTGGATCTTCACTAACACATTATAGATACTATATAGTTAATTTTCCTTTCCAAGAATGAACTTTGTTCTAAGTATAAGTGTTCCTGAAAATATCATAATATAAAACTGACTAAATATTCCAAGACAATGTTCTATATGATTTTTTCCAATATCTAACCGCTATTGGAATCGTTAAACTCTTTAGTTCAAACTTTTATTATTCATGTACCTAAACTCAATAGGGTTTTGAGAAAGATCATGTCATACCAATCTATCTTTTGATCTTTTGAGGTTACAAATGCTTGGCTACAGTCTTTAGAATTTCCTGGTCTTTGTGCTGATAGTTTAATCCCTTGTAAAAGAAGCTCAAAAATCTCTGAACTTGATTTCTTAAGAGACATATGGGAAACTCCATGATTTACCTGTTGGAGAGAAAAAAAAAAGAAAATCAGACATCAAGGAAGTAAAAGAAATGATTATAATCTCTTCCTTACCTTTTGTTCATTTAAATTAGTTTTCTAATATCCAAAAGGGGAAAAATAAACAACTTTGACTTATGTTCTTCACTTTTTTTGAGGTTATAACAACTTCATCTATTACATATGGTTGACCATTAATTTTCAAACCAACAAGTAAAGAAAATTCTGAAATTATTGTAACTTGTTACTACTTACTTCATAACCATCTGAGAATACATATTAATTCATAACTATCTAAGAAATCATTGTGAATTGGAATCAAAGGTGTAGGTGTTGATATCTAAGAGGCTCGTGGTACCTGAAAAACATCCCAGTCTTTGCATGCAAGGAGGTTTTCAGTTTATGAGGGTACACATGCAAATGGAATAAGAAATACTTTTTCATAGTTTTTCCTGTTGATTAATCAATCGGTCACGATGTTAAGTTACAATTCATGATAAAGATGGAGGAATATGTGACAAAAACTAACCGGAGTTGGTTAAAACTAAAAAAATATGTACGAATTTATAATTTTAAAGACTTGATTAAAGTTTTGTCAGTGATTTGACTTACGCATCACGTTGAAAGAAGTTCAATTGATGAGGGTTCATCAGGGAAAGGCAACTTATTACCTCTATCAATAATACACTGGAAATCCTGTAAAAGAATAAAAATAGAAGGGTCACCATTTATCCAATCTATCATTTATATCTTAAAAAACAATACAATGTTTCATCTGCCACAATTGTAACAGGAGAGACAAGAGAAGGTAATAAGTAATAGGAGAGGGTTGTTTGTGATTTGACTTACGCATTCTTACCTTTGTTCCATGTTGAAAGATGGTCCATTGATGAGGATTCCATCAGGGAAAGACAACTTACTATCTCTATCAAGAATACCCTGCAAATCCCATAAAAGAATAAAAACATAAGGGTCACCATTTATCCAATCCATCATTTATATCTTAAACAACAATGTCGTACTTCATCTGTCACATTTGTAATAGCAGAGACAAGAGAAGGTAAAAAGTAAAAGGAGAGGGTTGTTAGTGATTTGATTTACGTATCCATACCTTTTTCCACATTGAAAGATGCTCCACACTTAAAGGAAGTTCTTTCCAACTTCTCTGTTTGGAAATCAGACATTCTTCAATTAACTTGAACGAGGCCTCAACTCGGTGGTAAACTCTAATTTGCAACAATAAAATGTTATTACGTAAACTAATCCATTCTTTTTAAAGACAATCAAATGCACAAACAAGTCATTTGCCTTAGATTCTCTCAGGGCAACATTAGATCGTCTTCCATCAGACAATCTTCCAGCCATAACTACCTTCAAACCAACATGTTCATTACATGAATTCAGTCCAAACATTCCTATATTGTATAATTCTATAGTACAAAATCTTAAAAAAACCATTTATAATATAACCAAAATCAACCCCCATTCGCACATCATTCCAAAAAAATACATAAGCAAAAAAAAAAAAAAAAAAAAAAAAA
>Ga0209489_105037_pt1 | contig 23525 bp, 13 predicted proteins | sample SiratrowhiteBW_FD_187527 | JGI IMG/M metagenome (GOLD analysis project Ga0209489, IMG submission 187527) | Root nodule microbial communities of legume samples collected from California, USA - Siratro white BW (SPAdes) (version 2) | ecosystem: Host-associated > Plants > Roots > Nodule | place...
GTCAAAGTTTTCAGTTGTAACAGCCATAACTGTATTTCAGTTGTAACAGAAATAACTGTCACATTCAATCGATTGTTTTAGAAATTCAATCGATTGAAAAACCTTTTTCCAGCAAAAACATTTTGGTCTATTTTTATTAAAAACAGTTTTAATACAAATCTTTGTGAATCTTTTTAGCACCTCAAAAGTGATGAATCATGCCACTAGTGATTTAGGACTAAGCCAATCACCAACACACAAACCCAACTAAGGACCAAGACCTAATCACCCAACTATCTTCATGTTGGCACAAAGTCTTCACTTGAACAATTCTGGTTCAGGTTGGTTCCAACAGATTCTTCATGAGGCAGTCTTCATCAGCTTCACATGCTAAGCCTTGGTGCTCACAATATTGACTTCATCAAATCACATGCTTAGCCTTGGTGCTAACAGCTACTACTACTGCTGAACTAGTTTGTGTCTTGGTTAAGTTCTATTTCAAATGTTGTAATGATGTATTGTTGTTCTGTGTTGAATTGGAGAATTCATGTATAATCATGTTTTGACAGCAAATATGAATGAAGGTATTTGGTTTTATGTGTTACAAGTTCTATGTCACACTATTGCTTTCACTAGTTTCTTTTATGCAGTTGCAGATCTTAAACCACTCACACACTAGATTGTCTTCATCAAATAGGGGGAGATTGTTAGTATTCTCACAATACTAAAGGATTTGATAAAGTCAAGCAAGCCAAAGCAAGCAAGAAGATGAAAGTGTGTCTTAGGCTTTGTCTTAGTACGAGTGAGTGTGATTGGTTGTGAAAGAGAACCTATGCACATCTGAGGAGAAATTCACTAGCACATCGTCTAAAATGATTAAATCAAACCATAAAAAGAAAGGTATAACTTTGGTTAAAAATAGTTTTGGAAAATAAGGTATTGGACGAGTATAAGCTGATTTCAGGTTTAGCTGAATCAATTTATTCGGGCCTGGACAGAACTGAATTAATTGTTTTTTAAAATCTGGTTTGGGTTCTTCTCTTATAAATACAATGGGTTTTTCTAATGCGAAATATACAGATACATACAGACACATATACGAAACAAGAATCTTTCTTTGAGCATCAATTGTGAAAACCACGTGAGAAAATCATTTTGATCTTTTTGAAAGGGGCTTTTACTTGAAGAATGAATTATGACCAAAGTAGTATGCTACTGGATTTCTTCAAGATTGTGTACAGGCCTTTCTTTCTGCGCTAATCAGGGAGTTATTCTCAACCTTTCTTGAACCTGATTAATTCAAGATTTGTGTTGTATTTATTGTAATTCTGTGAAATTTGTGAACAATTGTATTGGTTTTGGGCTATAGGAGTTAGCCTTGTGTTTCTGCTGAATTGATTGGGAGTTGCGGGGAGTAGTTGATCATTTCAGTAGGTTTCTTGATTCTTACAGGGAGTTGGAATTGGTTGATTGATTGTATGTGAACAATTAATTGTTTTAGTGGAACTTTCTTTGCAAGTGGTGCAAAGAAGACTAGACGTAGCCCTTGAGGAAGGGTGAACCAGTATAAAATTGATTGTGTCTCTTCTTCTTAACCCTTCTCTCACAATCTTGATCTGTTCTTGCGTTGTCTATTGTAATTAATTGGAAATTGATTTAGTTCTGGTTAAGTAACTAAAAATTTTAATAATCTGCAATATTTCAAATTTGTTTTTAATTCTAAATAAATCTTATTTGGAAGTTGTTTTGTACTGGTTGATATCTTGTTTCTACATACTTGAAGTTTTATTATTGTAGTGTGGTTCTCGATATTCTCACTACACGAAGTGCATTTTGTTCTTGTGCTGATCATTTGAACTAATTGATTATTGATTTTTGATCTTGTTAATCTGCTGCAATTTGTATTTTTTGTAGTACATGTATCTGTGTTTAATTCAATTCTGAAATTAGTGTGTTGATCTTGTTTTGTGGTAGTAATTGTGTCTTAAAATTAGATTTTACCTTGATAGATATTCTCATTTGATTTTACTGTGTAAAGCTACAAGTTCTTCTTTGATTTTCGTAAATCAATATTAGTATTTGAATTCTGATTTGTGATAATATCTTTGGTGTGCTATTAGTGATTGTGAATCTTTGTAATTGATTGCTTTTATCTTGAGCCATTGTAGAACTGTCATTTTGGTGTATTGCATCAGACTTGGTGATCTTGTATAAATTGTCTTCTCTGTCAGAAGAAGAAATCAATTCATTTGTACTTGAAGTCAATTTATTTTTGTTGCTCCTTATATTCTTGATTACTGAGTTTCACTAAAGATTTTCTAATTGCAAAAACTGTTTTCAGAGAGTTAAATTGCAAAAATATTTCAATGTTTAATTCACCCCGTCTCTTGAACTCAGCCAAATACATTTTCAATGATGAAATGGAACATATGATGTCATGTATTTTTGGAAACGAAAATAGTTCAACTGTTCCACAATCATCGGCTTCCACTCATATTCCTTGCCATGACTGGGTAACAATCTTTGGATTAAATCTTAATGAATTATATTTTTAAGTTGATATTGTATTACATTTTTCAACACTGATAGGCTGGATCACTTCCAATATGTACATAAATAAAGGTCTGAATACGTTGAATATATGTTAATTAATTAACATTATGCTTAAATATTCTTTAGGAATTCATAATAAGTAGTCATTTTGCACTATACTATTGTAACCAACTTATATTTGTTTCACCATTTGTTTCTGCTATTTCAACGTTCTTGTTCTCTTTTATTGGACCTAAATCTTGTGGAAAGAGTTGTGATTGTGATAATAATTGAAAAGCCTTTTTTATGTCAATGTCATGTTAAAATTTAAGCTCACAAACTTTGCAAGAAATCAATTTTGGTTCTGATGGTTGAGAATTACACAACTTTGATTCGAGGTATTTTATTTATTATGTATATGTTTAAGTTTAGAATCAACTTGATGATGACAATGAAGTTTTGATTTTGGGTATGTTTTGGTTATGATTGTTCATAATTTCATAGTTTTGATTCTGGATCTTTTATTACTTTTATGTATTTGTTCAATTTTAGAATCAACTTGATGATGAGGATGAAGTTTTGAGTTTAGGTCTTTTATTTGTTTTATTTATATGTTTAATTTCAGGATCAACTTGATGATGATGATGAAATATGACTGCAGTTAATTGCTTTAACAGATTGGGAAGGAGGATGATGTCATATTGGAGATGAGAAGAAAATAGATGAAAGAACTTTGAAATTTTCTTTGAATGGTGCTATTAATTATTTTGAATTCTAGTTAAGAAAGAATGTTTTATGTATGTAACTAAACAAAATCAAACTGCATTTTGAAATATATGTTTCTTACTATCCTTATTTTGTTTTTAGTCATATAATTATTTATTCAATTAGTATGTTTATATTGTTTATTTGAAAATATTATATTTATATCCTCCTACTATTAAAATATTATAAATAAATAAATAATTAAAATTTAAAACTAATTATAAATTTGAAATAAATTAATTTGAATAGTTAAACAATATAAATAAATGAACGATTGTATTTTAAAAGTCATTATAAATGTAGAATAAATATACAATTTGAATAGTTAAACAAAGGGAACAAATAAGTAGATATTTCTTAAACAATAAATAACATCTAAGTGAACGTGACATAAATAATAGACAATAGATAAATAAACTTTGCCTAAACAATAGATAATAGATAAATAAATGTGGCCTAAACAATAGAAAAATTGTGGTTTAAACAATAGGTAACAACTAAATAAGTGTGGTCAAAATAACACAACGGGTAAATAAGTGTGGCCTAAACGATCAAAAACATTTTGTAACACGTTGTCTAAATAATAGGAAACATTTTAAAAAGTGTTGTCTCAGTAAAAGTGTTGCCTAAAAGTTGTCTGAAAAGCGTTACCTAATGTAGCATTATAGGCAACGGTTTTACAAAAAGTGTTGCCTTAGAGAAAAAACCGTTTATCATCACCCGATTTCATCCTGGTTAAATAAATTAAACTATATTGATTCTTTCATTTTTTTGTGTATTAGCTTTTTCTATTCTTATTTTTTTTTTCTCTTTCTTTTTTTCCTCTTTAATCAATTTTTTACTAATTTTTCTTTTTTGTTGGGTCGAGCCCGTCTATTCCCTTCTAATGGGCCCAAACAAGTTTTAGCGGCCCTTTAGCATTATCTCCTATTCTTTTACTCCATTATGCGGTTTTGAGAGAAGGGGGTTTAAAAGGACAAATTTGAATGGATGCGGTACTTTTTTTGAAGAACGCAATTCACACACTGAAATTTCTCTCTCAATCTCACTCAGAGTTCAATCCCGAATACAATTCATAATTTTCCAAAAAAGAATTTACAAGCAATTAGATAATGGAAGAAAACACGACTCTGATATTGGAGTCTTCGTCAGGTACGTAATTTTCTTGGCTATCTTCTCTATGAATATGCTCGGTGCTTGATATTCGATGCATTTCTTTGTTATCTTCTCTATGTGCTTGATATTCGATGCTTTCATGGCCGATTCCGATTCCAATTGATTTATTCCTGTGCTGAGATACAAACACATTCAGAGTGATTAAAAGAAAAAGAACCGAAAGAAAGAAGAGAGTATTTAACTTGCGAGTGCTATCTTGAATAACTCAAGGAGAACACCCCAAACAGCAGTTGCGCATCCAAACAGAAATACCAACTTTCAATCCCAAACCTCAAAAGCCAATACCAAAATGACACCACAGAACTAAAACTTAACCAAATCCAAAATCAAAGAACCCAAAACCCGATTAAGAACCCAATTGGGAATGTAAGAGAAAGAGAATGGAAAATGGGTGTCGCTCGTCGCTGCGATTTTCGCTATGCCCTTCCAGCAGCTGTCGTGACCTTTGTCACATTTGAGCCCTCCCTGTTGCCGCAGTGCTTCTTCGAACTCACAACATCACTGTCGACGCCTGCCCCATTTCTCCTAAATCCCTCAACCCTAGCCGCAAGTCATTCGTCCGCTTGCAAACTGCCATACCTACGGTCACAACCTTGAGAGCTTTATCTCGCGGGGCAATGGAGTCCTCACTCTCGACAGCATTGGGCTGTTAGGGACTTACTCAAAATGGTGAAGAATTCAAGCATCGACGGTGTTTTCCCGTCTCTTGCGGTGACAAAATAGATTTGTGTGAGACCCTAAATTGTGTTTTGGGAAAGTGATTGTTTCTGAAGCTTAAGGGGGAAAAGAGTTGGACATTCGGATGTGGTTCTCTGTCCAGTAGAGTGCACTCCTAGCATTTACATTTCTCACATTTCAAAAAGAAAGAAAAAATTTGGACATATGCTATTAACTTTGCTATTAACTTTCTGCCCCTTAGACTTAGACTTCTCTCTAGGTCCATTTTATGATTTTTATTGATTTTATTTTTTTTAATTTAAAAAATAATGGATAATAAGTATTTCGCTAAAAAAAATAATTAATGAAGAGATGATATTAGCTTTGAATAAGGTGAGCAGTGAACTAACGGGGTTGAAGCTTTTAGTATTCCAAGTAACGTGTGAGTGGCCAAATTAGTTTCCTTTAGTTTGAACGAAGCATTGGAATTGTGAGTAGGGAGCATGGCTACGGCGTTGAGATTGGACATTAAAGTTTTGGCATGATGGTTGTGTTTGAATTGGAAAGTGAATTTGAGGGAGTGGATTTAAGATGACTTGAGATGAAAGTGTGTAGAAAGTTTAGTTGTTTAGATTAAGGGAAAGATGATAAGATTTAAAAAAAGAGTGTGTGAAAGTTTGTGAATAATATGATAAATATAATAATATTTTAATATATAAAATTATAAATTTATTTTTATAATTAAAAATAAAATATAATTTATTTATTTAATGTAATTAATAATGTTTCTTAAAAAATTATAAAAATATTAAATTAATAATTATCTTTAAAATAAATTTATTTAAAATATATTAATTTATTATTGAGAATATTAATCTTTTAAAATATAAAATTAAGTCTTTTAAAATAATTTTAAACATAAAATTTAAATATAAATATTTATTTTATAATAATAAAATAATTGTTATCATATAATCTTGTTATTTTAAATATTTTTATTTATTTTTTAAAAGTTATAATTATATTTATATTATTATTAATTACTTTATTAATAATATTATATAATATTTTTATTAAAAAATTTAAATAATATTTAATATTTTATTTTTAAATATTATTATATTATATAATATATTAAAATATATATAATAATAGATTACGTTTTATATATATATATATATATATATATATATATATATATATATAATCGATTACATGTATAAAACGAATTAACGTATAATCGATTACGAATATATGTAATCGATTATATATATTTTTATAATTATTTATAAAATAATATTTAATTAATTATTTTAAAATTTTCAGTTTATAATAAATTTAATTATTATATATTTGAAAATAAAAATAATTTTGTTTTATTTAATTATAATTAAATTAAATGATTTTAGTTAGTAAATTAATTTTTTCTCTCGCAAATCTTCGTATAAAAGAAGAGAAAGTTTTGAAGAGTTTTTTTTCTCGATTTTGTGTTTTATTTCCTCGTTTTTCCAGCTTTATTTTGCTTTCTTTGCTGCTCTCTTTTCATAGTTGGAAACAAACGATGCCTAAATGAGCATGTAATAAATGAATTGAACATGTGAGCCAATAATGGAACTGTAGGCGTGGAGCATGACCCCATTAATTTCTTTTTAGCACCGAATAAAGAAAAAAAGGGAAAGGAGGAAGTTTAAAAGTAATTTAGGTTCATGGGACCCACTTGATTTGTTATGTTTTGCACGTAACATTGTTATTAATTAGTTTGTATGTTAGTTAAAAAAATATACATTATCATTTTAATTTTTTTTAATATAATTTCTTTAATCTTTTTCTAATCTAATTTTTTTTTGTAAAACTAGATAATAATAAAGGTGTCTTTTTACTCTTTCTTTTTTTTTTGATTTTTTTTAAAACAAATTTGATTAAATTCCAAATGGCCATACGCGTCATGCGGGTTTTAATTTGAAAAAATGTTTCGTTTAGATAATCAAAGGACTGTATACATAAAGCGATATATAATACGAAATTTATTATTATTTTTTTAAAAAAATAATAAAAAATAAAGTTTTTTAGAAGAAATAATAATCATAAAAAAATAATCAAATAATAATTTTCTTACAACCAAATAATTTTCAAATTAGAACTACGTATGTCCTGATTTTCTACCGCGGACAGAAATACGTAGGAGCAAGGTCAATCCTTGTCGGGCCTTTTAATCTAAAAAATTATATTTTGTTCTTAATTGATTTTCTTTTATTATTTTGGGGGAAAATAAGCATTTTATAATACCACACTCATTTTAGTCATTCGATTAAAGGTACCGTCTTATGACGGGCGCTGTGGGGGTGCTAATACCTTCCCCATGCATAACCGACTCCCGGACTCAGATCCGGTTTCACAGACTCGTTTTATTCGATTTTGGTTTTTTCATAATTTTCCATAATAAACTATGGTGGCGACTCCTTGTCTCTCAATTTTTCAATTTTTTCTTCCCCTTTTGGATCGTCATTCCATCTGTCGCAATCCTGGTTGCGACACCGTTGCCTATAGTCTACAAAAACGGACGCATACCCTACAGATGAAAAACCGTTGCCAAAGTGTTGCCTAAGGTTTAGGCAACAATTTTTTTGGCTTAAGGCAACACTTTTGGGTTGTTGCCTAAAGCCAAAAATGGTGTAGTGAATTGGTAATTGCATGTTGACTTTAAAGTAGAAAATGAAAAAATTGAAAGGTAACTTAAAGTCACGGAACAAAGAGGTTTTCGGGATTATGAATATGAATAAGAAGAAACTCATGAGACATACTGTTGAGATAGTAACTTAGACAATTAGAGTAACTTAGATGAGGAAAAGATGATCGAGTGCATAAGATTTCTTAGTGATTTAAAATTGACAGCTAATAGAGAGATGTCTATCCTAAAGTAGAAGGGGCATAGTAAATGGTTGGAATAGAGGGATACTAACTTTAAGTACTTCCACTCTAGGATAAGATTAAGACGAATGGAAAATCAGTTAAAAAGGATAGATGATTTTAGGCCTATCCCTGGTGTAGGTTGTGTTCATAAGATTATATCCAATGTACTTGAAAATAGATTGTACTCCTCAAAGTTATTAATAGTTTATAATCTGCATTTTCAAAGGAAGAGGGTTGCTTGACAACATCCTTGTAGCAAATGAGTGGTGGATGAGTGCAAAAGGAAAAAGAAGAGTGTGGTCATAGTAAAAGTCGACTATAAGAAAGCTTATGATTCTATTAATTGAAAAATTTTGTACTATATGACGGGTAGATTAGGTTTTTGTTCCAAGTGGATAGGTTGGATAAAGGTATTTATGGAGTCATCCACAATATCAGTATTGATTAATGGGAGTTTGACTAAGGAATTGAAGTCGACTAGAGGGCTGAGATAAGGAGATCCAATGACTCCATTCTTATTTCTTATAGTTGCTAAGGATTTAGTTGGTCTAGTTAGACAAGCTACTAATAAGCAATTGTATCTTGATTTAAGGATTGGAAGTAGGGAGGTATTAATAAATCTATTGCAGTTTGTTGATGATATTATCGTAATAAAGAGTGTACCAAGGTGCTTTGAGTTAGTGGCGGGCCTAAGGGTTAACTTCTATAAAACTAAGATAGGTGGCATAGGTATTGAAAAGGACACAATGGAAGGTTTTTCTATTATTTTAATTGCAGTCGTATGTTGTTAGCAAAATTTGCAAGATAACAAGTGCACTAGTCGCAAATGCGGCCAATAATAACTAAATCATTCTCTCCCAAGGAACTTATGCAACACAACAATTTATAGGATTATATTAAATTTAAACTCAAGAAAAAACCCATAATTCAAATGTTGAGCAAAAAAATAGAGTTAAAACAAATAAATATTTTTAGGGTTTTTGTATCAACACTTATAACACAAAAAAAGGGGTAAAAGATGAATAGAATGACATTGTTAGGGTTAGATTTCACCAATCATCACTCTCATGTATCAAAATAATTTTCTTCTTTTGTATCAATAATTATTGTCAACCTACAAAATTAGTCAAATCTTATTTCTTAGCAGATGAGCCAAGAGATTATCTACTAACCGTTAATTCCTTGATCAATTATATAGATGAATCTTTCCTTCACACAAAGATCTTAATGAAAATATATGAATTACACTCTATTCGTAGACACGAGCTTTCATCTAGTAAATTAATTCAGTTCTAGATTCAAAAGATATTTTTCAATACTCCTAATTATCAATGATGAAGTTATGGATTCACACAAATATAAGCATAAAATTAATATAATGATGTATTGAAAGAAAAACAAATTATGATAAGACATAAGATAAATCCAATTACTTTTACATGAGAGGTCTATCTGATTATATCGAACCTCAATAATAATGGGTTTAACTCCTCATAGTAACGAGAATACCAAACAACTAATAAGCACAATGGTAGAGTGTGGGTTAAACCCAAAAACCCTTAAGTTGCCTCCAAGTTTGAGTTTTTATGATCTTTAGCTAAAGATACCAAACCCTAATGTGAAACGTTTCTTAAAGCCCAAAGAGTATATGTATGCAACTCAAAAAAAAATACAAAGAAGCTAGCTTGGGTAAAGTGGGATAGTCTGTGTAAACTAAAAGAAGATGGTGGGTTGGGAATAAGAAACATTGGGAAGTTCAATATAGCATTGTTGGCAAATTGAAAATGGAGATTTGGAATGGAATGCTAAGGATTATGGAAGGAGATGTTAGAATATAAGTATAGCTCATGGAGGAACATTAATTTGAGGGCTAGACTTAAGCATGAATCACTGTGGTGGAAAGATGTGTGTAGAGCGTGTGAAGATTTGCAGCAAGGCAATTGATTTGATACCAACGTAGATTAAAAGGTAGATAAGATCACATTTTGGGAGGATCAATGGTAGGAGACAAACCATTAAAATTGACATTTTGTAAATTATACTTGCTATCAACAAATAGGATAAAACTATTGGGGAGATGGGGGGAGTGGATAGAAGGGAAATGAACCTGGAAAATACCTTGGGAAAGGGAGATTTGTATGAGAAAAGGAACAAGAAGCTGAACTCAAGCAGGTAATATTTGAAAAACTACATGGAATTGGTGCACAGGACAAATGGATATGGAAGGAAGATGAGGAAGGAATATTTTCTGTTAAATTTGCTCATAAGATCGTGCAAAGAAACATATTTGGTGAAAATAGTGATTTGTTTAAACTACTGTGGAGTTTAAAGACTACTCCAAGTGCACAACTCTTAGGATGGAGAGTTCTCTTAGATAAGACACCAACGATAGTAAATCTAGGGTTAAACTTGGAACTAACCTGTGTCTATTGTGTAATGAAGTACATGACACAACAACACGACTATGTTTTAGTTGCAAAATATCTACGAGGGTGTGGGAAATTTGTGATAGTTGAGTGGGAGTCATATCAGTACATCATAACTAACCTAAAGCTAACTTCCAACACTTATATTCTCATGATTTAAGTACAAAACGAAATAATGTATGAAGGGGTGTGGTTAGCAATAATTTGAAAGATATTGAATCAGGGTATATGTTGATGAAATATGGTGTATGCCTCAAATGAATGTCTGGTCATGGATGAAACATAAAGTCTCAAGCGATAGGCTATCATATTCAAACTAGTGTTTATGTCCTACAACATGCTTAAAAAGAATTCTATGATATTGCAGTCGATGGTTTGGGTGTATTGCACTATGAAGAATTACCTCAAATTATGGCATGTGGTATTTGAAGGTAGTAGATTGGAAGAGGGCAGGTAGGGTGTACATAATAACACCTACAATATGTTGATGTAAGGAATGATCTGAATCAGAACAAATTCAGTGTTTAGCGCTAAAAATTAAGTGCTTAATGTAGAAGCTTATCAATGGTAGGTATATAGGATATAAGCCTTGTCAGGATTAGGTGTAAAAGACTATAACTATATCCAACTTGAAGAGATAATACTTATGATTCCTGACCAATGTATGTAATATGGAAAGGAATTATATATCTAGTGACATAAAGTTGTTGTAGAACTTTTTGGAGTGTGTTTGTGAATGTTATGGGGTGGCAAATGCAATGTAAAGGAACAAAGGATACGCTACACAAAACTTTTGAAGGAAAACACACAAGGCTAAGTATAGCATGGGGGCTCCATTGGGAATAGGAAAAAATACAATGGCCAACGACATGCAAATGAGAATATTATCATGGAACCTAGGAGCAACTATCACGATAGAGTATCTACATTGGCCTTGCATTTGGGTGGCATTCATAATGGAATGTAATGCTTAACAAATAGGCTGCCGAAAAGAGACAAACAAATTATTTAATGATAAACATGAATCTACCATATACTTAGAGCATAGATACCTTATAAGTCAATTCTTTATCCTATGCAACTTGTTTAAGGAAATCTTTGATCTGTTGGCCTCTTGAAATGTGAACATTATGCTATTTTTATTAGTCATGACCAAGGTAGTTAAAATCGAGATTATTGGTAAGATCGTGGCAAACTCACAAAATTGTAAATTGTGAAATCGTACACGAATCATAGATTTCGCTTTTAAGAAAAAAGGGTTATATATATATATAATGTTAAATCAAGAGGATTTAGATGACTTCAAAGCATGTATCAGTGCCACTTTCCTAAAGAAATATTTGTCCTCTACTTAATAGGAGTCAACAAATCTTCTTCAGGATACGATGAAGTTCCTGTTTTGCACACATTCAGGAGTGAAAAACAGTCCGTCAAGTTTTTTTGATGTGTTTCTACGTTCTTCTCTTGAGTTGCTCTTTTTAAAAGTTAAAACTTTTTATTTTAAAATAAAAGAAATTGTTTTTGAAATTTTCCAAGTTAAAATTAAAACATTCAAAACTTTAAAATAATTTAAAACTTTTAAAAATCGATTAATAGTTTTTGTAACCAGACTTTGTAACATCCAAAAACCAAATAAAAACTGAATTTGATGACATGGCACAGAATGTTAACATTTGAAAATATTTAACAATCCTCTGTCATTTTCAACATCTTAAGTACAAATAAATTATCCAAGAACAACTCAAACATTGTATGCATAAGTAATGATATCTTGCGATTTGAACCATTAAATTGTAAAAAGTTCATTACATCATATCAAAATTACATGGTAGAAAGTCTTTGAACCAAAATTTTATTTGATATGTAGCATAAACAATTTACACATACAACTTACATAAATAACTTGCTTTGTATATCTAACACATTTAATATAGCTCTTGTGTCTCGTATCTTTCATGAATGTTTTTAGAGTGAAGCCCTTTAACTTAATGAAACGGCCACATTTCACATTCACATAGGTGGTTTCCATTTTAGTACCTTCAGAAAACCATTAAGAGATTAGTTCAACCTCCTCACTTGACAAGCGGATACAAAGCACTAAGAACCTTGGGATGAAAATTAATTGATTGTAGTGCTTACAATCATTCTGATTATGTACTTTAACTACATTGAACTCAAGACTTAATGTAATGTCAAGTATTGAGTTGAGTTTCAATAATTGGTGATTTTTAGTGATGGGCTTGAGTCTCATCCCTCTTGATGTTTTATTCACCAAGTCTCTTGGTAATCCTTTAGTGAAAGGATCTGCCAAGTTTTGACTAGATTTCACATAGTCAATTGTAATAACTCCATTAGTTATTAATTCTCTAACACAACTGTGTCTCAATCCATTGTGTCTGGATTTACAATTGTAAACATGGTTATAAGGTCGTGCTAATGTTGCCTGATTATCACAATGAATAGAAATAGGAGCTATTGGTTTAGGCCACAGTGGTATCTCATGTTGTATTTCATGTAACGATAACCTTCTTTTGATGCTAAGGCTAATGCAATAAACTCTGATTCCATAGTGGAACTGGCTATTAAACTTTGCTTCTTTGAAGTCCATGAGATTGCACCACCAACAAGTGTGAAGATCCATCCACTTGTAAAAGCCTGATCTTGATCTTTCACAATCCAACTTGCGTATGAGAACCCTTCTAAAATCGAGGATATCTACTATAGCATAATCCATAGCTGATAGTTTTCTTTAAATATTTTAAAACTCTTCTAATTGCAAACCAATGCAATTCACTTGGGTTACTTGTGATTTTACTCAACTTGCCTATTGCCAATGCAATATCCGGCCTAGTACATGTCATTGCATACATCAAACATCCAATTAAATTAGAATACTCTAATTGTGAAACTGGATTGCCAGTGTTCTTAACGAGCTCTACACTTGGATCAAGCACAATTGAATCTTTTGAGAACTTTTTCTATATAATGAGACTGAGTAAGAATAATACTCTCATCATCTTTAACAATTCAAATTCCAAGAATGACATTTGCTTGCCCCATGTCTTTCATGTCAAATTTACTAGACAAAATTCTTTTAGTCAACTAAACTTGATATAAGTCAGTTCCAAAAATTAAAATGTCACCCACATAGAGACAAATAATAACACCATTTCCTTTTCCATCAAATTTGGTATATACACACTTGTCTGATTCATTTATATTGAATCCATAGGCAAGAATCACCTGGTCAAATTTGTGGTGCCATTACTTTGGAGCTTGCTTCAAACCATATAAGATTTTCGAAGTCTACACACTTTCTTTTCTTGACCAGGTATAACAAACCCTTCAGGTGGATGACCAACTTGTGTATAGCTGCAATTGCTATGAGCAATCTGATTGTAGCAATCCTAGCTACACTTGCATAGGTATCAAAATAGTTTATTCCATGCTTTGGGGTAAAACCCTTGGCAACCAACCTAAATTTGTGCCTTTCAATAGATCCATTAATTCTTATTTTCCTTTTAAAAAGAAGTTTGCATTAATAGGTTTACATCTAGGAGGTAGATCAACTAACTCCCAAGTATTATTTGACATTAATGAATCCATCTCATCGTTTAATGTCTCTTTCTAGAAAGCTGCATCTCGATCTTCCATTGCTTCTTCAAATGTTTGAGGATCAGCTTCTGTATTAAAACAATATAGAATTTTTCTAATCACTGATTCTCTGTTCCCTTCAACTAAGAAGGTAAAGAAATCAGAACCAAAGGACTTAACCTTTTGAGCTCTTTTGCTCCTTCGAAGTTCAGGTACTTCTACTATGTCTTGTTCATTTTCATTTTCCATGACCAAAAATTCCTAGTTTGGGTTTCTACAGGAGATTTGTTGAGAACACTTTAAACCTATTCTCATCAAAAATTGCATCCCTGGATTCAACTACAGAATTTACTGACACATAATCATTTGGTTCAATCACCACAAACCGATATGCCTTACTATGTTGTGCATATCCAATGAATATGCACTCCACTCCTCATTCACCTAGTTTCTTCCTTTTAGGTTCAGACACTTTAACCACTGGTCTATAACCCCAAAATCTTAAATAATTAAGATTTGGTTTTCGCTTATTCTAAAGCTCACATGGAGTGACCTTATTTCTTTTCTGTGGAACTCGATTTAAAATGTGACATGCAGTTAGCAATGCTTCACCCCAAAAACTGCTACTCAAACCTGAGTTTGATAGCTATGAGTTAACCATTTCAGTTAAAACCCAAATTTTTCTTTCAGCTACGCCATTTTGTTGTGGCGTATAAGGAGTTGTAGTCTCATGGACTATTCCAATTGTTTCAAACAATTGAGGATCATAATATTCTCCTCCTCTATCAGACCTTAAACATTTAATAAAGGTATCACAATGCAACTCGGTATTAGCCTTGTATGCTTGAAACATTACCAATGCTTCATCTTTTGAATGCAATAGATACACATAACAGAATTTGCTATAATCATCAATAAATGTTATAAAATATTTCTTTCCTCCTATTGATGGTGTACTATGCATATCACATATATTAGAATGAATCAATTCAAGTAATTTTGAATTTCTTTCAACTTTAGGAAAATGATTTTTTGTAATTTTCGTTTTAATACATGTATTGCATTTTTCTTCACTTTTATTAAAGAAAGGCAATAATTCCAAATTCACCATTTCATATACTTTTATAAAATTAATATGTCCCAATCTATGGTGCCATAAAAAATGAAGAGGACTCAACAATATAAGCAGAAACAACATTTTTATTTGAAATTGCAAGAACATTCAGTTTGAACATTCCCTCACATGCATAACCTTTTCCCACGAACATACCACCCTTGGACAACACAAACTTATCAGCCTCAAACACAAGTTTAAAACCAAACTTCTTCAACAAAGTACTCGACACTAGATTCTTCCTCACATCTGGTAATAAAATACATTAGTTAAAGTTACAATTTTTCCAGAAGTAAATTTCAATTCTACATTGCCAATTCCTTTGATAGGAGCAGTAGCAAAATTCCCATATATAAAACAATGTCTTCATGTACTGTCTTCATGGTCTTGAAGAATTTTTTGTTATTGCAAACATGTTGAGTAGCACCAGAATCAATCCACCAAGCAATGTCATTTTCAACTATATTAATTTCAGAGAGAACAACAATGAGTTGGTCATCATTTGTTGCATTTTTTAGTGCATCAGAAATAGGTTGCTTCCCTTTCTTTCTCTTCCAAAAATGACTATCTTACTTGAAGTGGCCATTATTTTCACAGAACCAACAAGTTATCTTTTGCCTCTTATGACTCTGGCTTTTGAACCTTAGCTTTGTAGACCCACCATCCTTGTTGAAAGGCTTCTTGTGTGACTGATGCTTTGTATGTCCAACCTCTGCCACACGCACCTTTGAAAATTCCTGAGCATAATGCTCCTTTTCATTTTCCTGCATGCGACATTCCTCTTCTACATGAAGATGGTTAGCAAGATCATCAAGAGAAGTATCCTCTTTCTTATGTTTCAGAGTACATTTAAACTCTTTCCAAGAAGATGGCAATTTATCAATAATAGAGGATACAATAATAGTTTCATCCATGTGTAAATTATGTTGAGTAAAATGTCTAAGGATCGTTTCCAGTTCACGAAATTGTTCCACACATGCCTTTAATTAGCCATTTAAAAAGTACTAAAATTTGAGACAAGAAATTTCTTACTGGTTGCATCTTCTTTCATGTACCTTGTCTCTAACTTTTCCCATAATTCCTTGGTAGACTTTATGTTGTAATAGAGGTCAAACAGTATGTCTTCCATTGCATTTAGAATATGCCCTCTGCATGTGTAGTCATATGTTTCCCACTTTTGTGTCCTCCTTAGTTGATCCATTGTTTCATTTTTAGATTCATCTGGTTTTGGTGTGTTAATAACGTACACCAAATAAAGAGAAGTCAATAGAAAATGAACCCATTTTTTCCTTCTTAGAAAGTGTCCTCCATCAAAGCAATCCAATTTGATAATGTTTGTAGCCATATCCTTGATTGAAGTCATCACACAAAATATTTCTTTAGATTGTTAAACCAAGATAATTTAGATGACTTCAAAGCGTGTATCAGTGCCACTTTCCTAAAGAAATATTTGTCCTCTACTTAATAGGAGTCAACAAATCTTCTTCAGGATACGATGAAGTTCCTGTTTTGCACAGTTTCAGGAGTGAAAAACAGCCCGTCAAGTTTTCTGATGTGTTTCTACTTTTTGCTCTTGAGTTGTTCTCTTTTAAAAATTAACACTTTTTATTTCAAAATAAAAGGAATTGTTTTTGAAATTCTCCAACGTTAAAATTAAAACATTCAGAACTTTTTAAATAATTTAAAATTTCTAAAAATTGATTAACAGTTTTTGTAACCAGACTTTGTAACATCCAAAAACCAAATAAAAACTTAATTTGTTGACATGGCACAGACGGTTAACATTTGAAAATATTTAACATATAACACATTCTTTTATCTGCAAAGAAAATAAGTAAAAGAAAATATTTAAGAGATATTATAAAAGAAATAAAAGAGATGCAAGTTAAAAGTGGTTTTGTTTATTTTATTTTAATTGAAATTGAAATTTGTTCAATTCAATTAGGAATATGAATTGTTAATTGTATTAATCTTAGTTGGGTGGTGATTTATTTTAATTGAGATTGAAACTCATTGAATGAAGAAGGTGAAAGGTGCATTATAAAAGACTATTATTTGTTGTTTGGGTTTGGAATTTGTTTTGAGTTTTAATTGCATTAATTTTAATTGAGTGGTGTTATCGTTGTCAACATATCTAGCAAGATAAACTTCTAATTGCATTAATTTTTAATAATTAAAATTAGGTTTAATAGAATCCAATTACCCAAGAAGGTGAATAGCTAGTGCATGAAAAAAATCGTGATCACACTTTTTTATGATTTTATTCGAGAATCTTTACGATCTTATTATTTGACGATCTTGCGTGAAATTTGAATTGTATAAATATATATGATCCTACAATTCTATAATTTTAGAATTAAAATTTCGATTTTAACTATCTTGATGGTGACTGTTGAAGATACTTCTACATTAAGTAAAGAAACTTTTGTTTGAAGGATGAAATATATAAGATTTTTTTAATGTTGGAACTCTTGGAACAATGTAGGCATATCTTTTGTAGGTTTGCATTGTTGGAAATATGTATGCATACTTAAGAATTAATATGTATGCATACTTAAGAATTAATATTATTATATACCGTGTATGAATATGTTTTTAAGTAAAGGTTGAAATATTCCTCTTGTATTTCTCATTAATTTATTTTTTCTCATAAGGAGTTCTTATTTATTAAAAATGTCATTGATAAGGTTGATTTTTAGTTAATTTGTAGAGATTTTATGGTTGATTTTGTTAGTACTTAAGTTGATTTTGCTACTAATTCAATTTAGATTTGATTCTATTTGATTTTGTTATTTATTTTTCAATTTAATGTGTTTGATTGTGGAGAGAGAAAATTTGTTGAGAATTAGGTTTAATCCAAGGAGAGCAGAGAACAGCAGCGCTGGATTGGAAAAAAGGAGCAGAAAAGAAGAGCATAAGTGACTTCTAGCTTAAGCTAAACGAGTAGCTTGGGCTAAATCTCACTTAAAGACCCAGCATGTGCGAAAACCTAAATTAAGGAGGTCCACGTTACTGAGGGTGTGATTCACGAAATAACTGCTGTGCGATGACCTAATTGAGGAGGCGAAAGCTATAAAAAGGACTGAGGGCAAACATAAAGGGTATCACTTATCATCCACCACTCTCGTCCTTGGAGACTCGTTGGAGGCCGCCGCCATCATCAATCTTATTCTTTTCTTTTTCTTTTGTAATTTCATGGCTACCATGTGTAGCTAAGTCTATCACTCTTGGGATTGAATGTAAATTCTCTTCTTCAAATGCACTCTTGATCTTAGTTTGATTTCATTTAATTTCAATACCTTTGTTTTACGTGTCATTCTTACTTTGATTTATTTAGATTTCTTAATTTGACTGGGAAGCATTTTTCGAAATCAGAACTAAACGTAGATGCATTGCATATATAAATTCATGAATGAATTATAGTGTGGTGACTGTTATAGCAACTAATCTTAATGCTAATTAAATTATTCTAGTAACTAGGGATAGAAGCTAGGTAATTTGATTTATGAAATTCAATGCTAGAGGAATCAGGTTGAAAAGGCTTTTATTTGTGCATATCGCTAATTGGAAAGTAATGATATTGAATTAGGTTAAGAGTATACACAAAGGAGAGTATTACTATTCAATCCCCAGGCCTTTATTACTATTGATTTTATCACTTTTATTATTAATTGCTTTATTGTTACGTTCTTTAAATTTTCCAAACAAAATCATTATTATTACTTGTTCTTGTTCACCATACATTGATACATATTCAGTTTTCAATCAAATTTCGTTTCCTGTGGATACGGTACTCTTCTTACTTACTATATTACTCGAGAACTTAATACACTTGCTGAAAATCCGTTATGAGTCATATTATTCTTTTTAACTATAGTAGTAGTTATATAAAACCGGTCTTAAAAAGCGTTATAAAAACAACAAAGTTATATAGAACCGGTCCTAAAAAACATTATAAAAAACATATTTGCACTAGTTATTTTTATAAAATATTATATAATTATATGTCTTTCTATCGTTGTAATGAAAAAATAGAGACAAATTTGGAACTGATTGTACAATGTGACAAACGAGGGAGTTATTTCCGTCAAGATTCAATACACATTGAAACTCATTGTCCCTAATCTGCACTTGCCACTGTTTCGGACCCATAGATCATGAATGCGAGGTGGCTACTGTTTTTGCATACTCTTTCACGCCACGATTTGCACCTTTTCAATCATGCTTGGTATACTTCGTTGACAATTCAATTAACACAATTTTTCTATTTGAACTGAGTGGTAGCACATCTTTCTCAATTATCAATTCCACTCACATATCATTTTATCCTATGAACACTGACCTGAAATTGTATTTCAAACCCTATACGAGAAAGTGAGGAATAGTTTATTTTGACAACCCAGTCCCTCGTATGGTGAATTCTACCTGGTAGTTAACTTTTATATAATTAATTTTTATGCATTCCGAATGAAGCTTTTATTCTTTCAATCAATTAAAAATTATTTCAAATAAAAAATTATTAATTTATTATATATGTTAATTTGCAATTGAAAAATGATATGGCATATAAAATTTGTATACTGTCCTTAAATTTATTCGTATAATACATCTGATATATATTTCGATCAACATTTCTAATTGTATTTATAGTTTTATCTTTTACGTTTGAATATCACTGCTATTTGATGAATTAATAATAAAATATTTTATTATTTTTAAAACATTGATTTTCTTCTTTAGTTGAAGATTTGTATTTTATGTTAATTGTATATATTAAATTAGTTTTTAAAACTCGAAATGTTTAGTGTGATTGAACAAATATTTTGCGAATTAAGTCTATGATTTTTTCCGGAAATGCCCTGAGCACACAAAAAAATATTATAATTTTTAACATTTCTTGTCTCATTATTTAATTTTACGGTTTTTCTTGTTATCATGCTTTGTGGCCCTAAGTACGTATGAAGTGTGGTTCTGAATTGATTATTTCTTCTTTCTGCGTATTTTAAGGAGTCAAGCTTCTCCTTTATATGCATATTTTAAGGTCGCGCTTATGATTATGTAATTTGTTGTTGCCTATACCATTAATCAAAAGCTCATCAACCTTTTGGCACTTGAGCAAAGCAACTCTAGTTGGGAAGTTGGGCGTGGTATTAGTTAAAGTGTTTGCAACGGAAAATATTAAATCAGAATAAGTATATAGAATAATTTTTGATAAAACACAAGACAAAAATAGAAAAGAAAAGGTTCATTATTAGAAGAGAAGGTTTTATAATTGTAAAAGTCCCATCTACTTAAAATCAACCATAACAGTTATTTTTACAGGCATATACGCAACCATGTTTCTTATTGGTGTTATGATGAAAAAATACAACAAATAATAATTCATGCGACAATAAGAAATATTCTCGATGAAGAGCGACAACACATAACGAAACTTCATTAAGATTTTTTAGTATACATATGTTAAGTGAAGAATATTTCATTAGAGAAATATCTTCATCCGATAAAGTAATTCGTTAGACTTTCTCATCTCAAATTATTAATCCATATTTATTTAATTAGTTTAGATTGACAGACTCACTCCTGACAACCAATAAATAATCAACATAAATGGTAAGCTTTGATTAGTGATTTTCCTATTTGACTTACAGAGTAGCTTTATTCGAACTTCATATAAAGGCTGGCTCTAGTAGGTAACTACCAATTATACTATACTACGTTACTGTACAGAGCATTATGAAGCTTGTAAATCTTTCTATCATTGGTATGAAATTCTTCTAGTTGTATAATAAAAGTTTCTTCCTTGTGTAATCATTTAAAAAGGATATGACCTGAATCAAAATGGAACATTCCGACCTTGTAGCTAAGGCTATCAATAACCTTGTAGTATGCTGCTAGTGGAGCAAACATATCAGAATAATCTACTACATGTTAAAAATACCTTTTAACCACCAATTTGGCTTCGATTGTGTAAAGATCTATAGTTTGGCTCTGAAAATCCATTATACGAAAATCATGTTTTTATGTTTGGGTATATTTACGAGTGTTAGAGAAAAGTCATATCTTGATTAAGTGTTAATAACAATAAAGCATAAAACATTATTAGACTTCATTAGAAAAACAAATTTTTTTTACTCATAATAGAACATATAAAATGCAACTGTTTTGTCCATTTCACGATACAAAACTATATTATCTTGTTTTACATCTATTAAGTGACGTGTTTGCTCAAACAATAAACAATAGTCTTAAGTTAACACAATATTTCATGAATATCCTTATGATTATTCTATGTTGTAGGGATTGATTGTTTCCTTCATCTTCCAAGAGAATCTAAAAAGGGCTTATGTCACATCAACAATATCTTGATACAAGAACTAAAGCTACTTTGGTACAACAACTCTCTAGCACATGTGTTATCAATCGTGGAAAAGTCTATCTATTTTGTACAACTCTATGTTTTACACAAAATATAGTAAAGACACTCTTTCCAAAAGGAGATAAGTACATCTAATTATCTTGATGTTGTTTAAAGAAGAGAAGAGCATTTAATGCATGCATGAATGCATTAATGTATTTTCTATGTCCAAATTGCTCAGACATGAGAAATATGTTCAACGATCAGAAAAGGATTTACAAAAACTATTTTCTTCAACGGCTGTATAAAGATATCCTTTGAAGAGAAGAAAAAGAGAATTGAGCCATTATTGTGACAAAATGTTGTAAAACAATATCTTTTGTGACAAAATAGCTTTGTAAGAACATTGTTGTGTTTATTTAGTAATTTTGACAACCACTTGTTTTCCATTGCATATAGTAACTTTAAACATCTATGTCATGTCTATTTCTTTTAAGATGTTAGCATTGTGAGTCATGTGGTTAGTTCATCCATTATTTATCAGTCAAGCTTTTATGCTCTTACTTGCTTAGTAACAACTTGCAACAAGGAGACAAACTAAGACTTATGGGTCCCACATGTTAGTTATTTGATTCTTCACCAAAAAACCTTATAAGCTTGACCACGTTTAAAGTTTGTTAGTGAACTCTTTCTTGTGTTTCATTCTGAATTTAAAATTTCTCTTATAAAATTTATAACTTGCATCCTCTTCCACTACAACAAATATTACTTTAGGCAACGCTAAATTAGACCACGTGTAGAAAAGTATTGCTTAAAGCCATTAAAAGCAACGATTTTAAAATTGTGGATTAAAAATTATTAAAAGCAAAGGTGTTTTAACTGTTGATGCTTTAGGCAACATTTATATGTGTGTTGCTATTAAAATGTGTGCTTTAAAGAAAGAAAATCGTGGCCTCAAATAAAACTAGTTTATTTGGGGAAAAGGATATTTGTTTTTTCCCTCATGAAAAGGAGAAACTACCGAGTTTTCCCTCATTCGAATAGTGCCAAACAAAAATAACACAAATTCTCCCTATTGGCTCCCGCTCCTCATCTCTGCGTCTCCTCGTCTTCGCGTCTCTACGTCTCTGTGTCTTCACGTCTCCGTGTCTTCGCTCGTACTTACATCCCTTGTGTTCGCCGACATTTCATCGTTAGTGTGTGGTTGGTCTACGTCATATTCGTCAAACCATAGTCGTCATGTGCCATCTTCCACCTCCGCACGGTCCGTTGTTCTTTTCCTCATCTTTCTTGTTCTTTCATGTAATTTATGGCTTTTCTTTTGGTTAGGTTAGGTATGTTTGTGTATATCTAGGTTATATTTGAAGATTCTGAGATTTAGGGTTCTTTGTTTTCATGTTTTCTTACAAACCAAAGTCGTAATTGCTACTGTGTTTGAGCGTTTGAGCTGTGCAATTTTGTATGCATTTATCTTTTATATAAACTTGTCAAGTTATATGCTGAATGTGTATGAGAAATAGGGAAACATTGATGATTCTAGGAAATTGTGAGATTACATGAATGAATGACGCTTAGATTGGGAATCTATGCTAAAATAGAAAGATTTTACTGATATTGTTGTCTTGCTGGAACCAATTTGAAGCAGTACTGAAATTGTTGTTTCAAACATCCCATTGATATGTAAAATTTAATTGTGTTCTTCATAACATCTCTTACTATCCTTTTGAAGTCCAACTGCATATATTGCCTTGTCTTGCATTTCGTGTGAAGCTTCAAGGATTTTGAATTCTTCTCCTTGTCAGAGATATTGAATCCCACAGTGTATTTTGCAGAGAAAGAGCGCATAGGAAGTGAAAAAAGGATTTTTCTATTTTTTCAAACCCAAAGAAAAAGTGTTTGTTGTTATTTATTAGAAATTGTTTATGGTAATTTGATAGCAATTGGTTTCTGAAAATTTGATACATATTGAAAACTCTGGATATCCTTTATATATATATATATATATATATATATA
>Ga0209489_105038_pt1 | contig 23524 bp, 16 predicted proteins | sample SiratrowhiteBW_FD_187527 | JGI IMG/M metagenome (GOLD analysis project Ga0209489, IMG submission 187527) | Root nodule microbial communities of legume samples collected from California, USA - Siratro white BW (SPAdes) (version 2) | ecosystem: Host-associated > Plants > Roots > Nodule | place...
TGCATTTGCAATCATTTTGATTGAAATGAAATCAGAGTACTGGGGATTGAAAGGAAATCAAGGTACGGTGATTGCAGATGGATCATTATGAGGTTAATGAATTTGGAATAAAGTATGAAAGTTTGTAATTGAATGTTAAACTTAGTTTTATTCGACTTAAGAATTCATATTTGCATTTGTAAATCTAATCACTTCAATTTTTTTCACTCTTATAAGCTAAAAGCATTATTTCATTAGCTTACCCTTGCTTTTCTTGTTATTTTGTGAACTGCGATGATTGTACTATGTACATGAGCAGGTGCAGATGCAGGTTTAGGAGCACCTTAAAGATGATATACTCTTAAATCGATCTCTTTTTGTCTTGTATATATGTTTTTGTTGTAATTAAAGACTCTATGACCTTGAGATGGTTTTCCTTTTGTCATGAGAATAGTTATACATAATTCTGAGGTATCTGAACACTTTTTGTAGTATCTTAAACTTGAAATGGATGTTAATACTTGATAATAGACAAAAGTTATAGAATTTTTGGGCTGTTACATTTGGCTTCTTATTTGGCATAGCAACTAATTTTATTTTGGTGGAATATTAGTTTTTTTTTTTCATTATGGGTATTTTGTTGCCTTTGAACTGTTTCTTTGTTTTTTTTCACCTTGTGTTGATGGTGACCCATTTTTTTGTTTATGTTTTGTGAGGGTAATTTGTAGGTGTTACTAATTAATTTTAAAAAATGCATAAAAAGGTTCTTTTTTAAAATCCCCATTTCAATATTTTAATAATGTATTAGAAAATCCAATTTCAATTTTTCAATCCTAAACTTTCAAAGGAAAACAAAACATAAATAAAAAAAGTTTAAGAGACACCAAAACTAGCAAAACCTGCAAACTGTAAAATAGAGTAATAGATCTTTGATTTTAAATCTCCAACCATGACCACAATATTTAAGTAAGACAAAGAAAAAAAAATGTATGGTGCATATGAAAAGTATCCAAATCCGACCATTATGGTCACTAATTTTTTTTTTTTCTCAAATAGTAAAATTTATTTTTAGCTACTATTAAATGATAATTCTTCAAATAAGTATACTTACATCCCTTATATTTTCTAAAATTGCATTGATATTTTAGTTCTTTTAAGACTTCACACGAATATTTGTTTTTGAAATATAACACTGAAACCTTTTTATATTATATATTCATTCTCTTAAATTTTAAAAACATTTCATTTACATTAACACCGATTAAAAAAAACGCTGTAATGATAAAAAGAATAAAATATAAATATAATTTGAGAAAAAATAAAAAATATGATTATAATTTACTTTAATTTTTTTTATCAACAACTTAATGTCCAACTTGAATAAGACAATTTGCATTTGTATAACATGAACGGTGGGATAAACAGTATTTTATATATCGCTCACTTTCAATATTTTAAATGCTTTTTGACAAGCACATAGAACTAACTTGTTAGATGTATCTTCTTTTATGTGCTGAAAATGTTTCTTCTGACTTGTCATAGGCACACAGGTTCAAATTTGTTAGGGTTTGATAATTTTCTTTTTCTTGGAGATGTTGGCTTTTATAATGAAACGAACTTGTTCTTATCCTCTCTTTCATAAATTTGTATTTATCCACCATCAAGCTCTGCATCTTTAAAATTCAGTTAAAAAGTATTTAATTTTAATATGAATTCCTTCTTACCAAAGCTGACCAATTCTTATTTGACCGACCAGTAAGCATAGTCAAACAATAATATTCAATTAAATTTCTTCGCACAAGATTCCTCCCGTTTTTCTAATTATTTGTTTTTGTATTGCCTATCTTTTCCCTTTGTACCAATCATACAAGTACAAAAGTAAAATTATTTTATATGAATATACTAATATATTAGAGCAGGGTTATTTACACAAGGCTCTTTTGGGTTGAAATCAATCATTGATGAAATGAGTAAATATTTTGCACAAATATAATCGAAATTTAAAAAAAATGCTAAAGTACAAACTTTAGTACCTTAGAATGAAGGAATGGATCTTTTTTTTTTTTTTTTTTATCTTTCACATATTTGGAATGGAAAATTAATGGGGAAACCCACAAACTCAAAATCTCTTGTTGTATAGTTCAAAACAATAGGAATGAACCCAAAGTTTTCAAAGACTTGAACCAATGAAAAACGTGGAACTCTTTCACTTCTATATTTGAGGTCCTCTTGGTCCAAGTTGTAACCATGTAGGTACAAGAATCAATGAACTACTTGAGGCAAAATAGAATTCCTTTGTTCATCTTCTAAGTGGGGAAGGTGATGAAAATCAAAGTGGAAATTGGCCAAACATCTTTCTCACTACAAATCAATTGCAATATGCAAAGTGAAAGGTGGCCATTGAGTCCCCTTTCAAATCAAATACGTCAATGTGTTGATTCTACAAGTAGGATAAGATAAAATGAAAATGATAGAGAACAACATATAGGAAAATGAGATGATAAAAAAAAATACTTTCTTAGCTTCAACCTTACGAGTTAGGATAGCATATGAATTTTGTCTTTTTGTGAGCTTTTTTAGAAGTCCTACGTGTAACAACACTACCTGCTTGCTTTGTTCGTTCTTTTGGGTGTGAACCCTTTGCTTTATTCTTAATAAAACGATTGGATATGTTTATGAGGAATGATCATAGATCCCAAGAAGAAGAAAAAAACAAGTGTGCAATTTTAAACTTATTCATAACGGAATTTAAAAGTGAATTCTCCTTTCTAAAATTTTGTAATTTAGAAATTGGATAAAGGGTGTTAACTAATAGAGAAATTATGATTTTATAAAGATAAGAAGTTAAGTTTTTATATTTTTTTAGAAAAAGAGAGAGAATATGGTTTTCTTTTCTGTCTAGGAAGAGCAATTTATTTCTTGCATTTTGTGGGTTTCAAACGGGCACACAATAGAAATTTGACAAATTCTTCCTCCACCCCCATACCCTCTTCCTACACTTCCATATAAACTTTTTATTTTATAACTGTCTTTCATGAAATTATATAAATACTCCTATCTTAATAAAATCTCTCTCCTTCCCAACCGGATGACCAGGCCATCCGGTTTAATTTTTTGAAAATGAGAACCGGATGCACTCCCCATCTGGTTCACAATTTCAAAAAACTGTAAACCGGATCGCCTGGTCATCCGGTTGTCTATTTTAACAACCGGATGACCAGGTCATCCGGTTTACAGCTTTTTGAAATTGTGAACCGGATGGGGGGTGCATCCGGTTCTCATGTTTAAAAAAAAATACAAACCGTTCGTCCGGTTAAGAGAACCTTCGTCCGGTTTAGGTAAGCCATTCGCGACTTCCGTTTCTTCGTTATTCAAAATCTTTCAATTAATCCTTCATAGAAGCATTAGGTAACCAATTTGTGATGTTTATTAGCAATTAGTATGTGATATTGATGATTAGAGTAGTTGATTTGGGATTTGGGGGGCTGTCGACGACGAATTTGAGGATTTTCCGATCTGCTGGGTTGAGAACCGGATGGAGTCGTCCGGTTTGTATTTTTTTTTTAAAATGAGAACCGGATGCACCCCCATCCGGTTCACAATTTCAAAAAACAAAGGAGAGGGTATTTATGTAATTTCATGAAGGGCAGTCATGAAATAAAAAAATTATATGGGAGTGCAGGAAGAGGGTATGAGGGTGGAGGAAGAGTTTGTCTAGAAATTTATTGCAATATCACTGATCCATTAGTTGGTATGGGCCTAGATCTAATTGAAATTTGGACGGCTTCTTCCTGCATTTCCAAGGTTTTTTCATATACCTCCAAAATTTTTTGATTTTCAAAAATATTTTACCTGAAAAGACGTTTCTACCCCTATGCTTATCTGTTAAATAATGTAACAGTTTCGAAAGTCAATTCCAGATTGGTAATTAACTTCATTATTTTTTTTAAAAAAGAAAATCCAGAATGGACTCTGAAAACTAATTCTGTCAGAATTTACTTATAGAAAATCTATTTCGGATTTTCTTTTTTTTTTTAAATAATTTCAGAATGAACTATTTTAGAATTGGTTTTGGAATAGTATATTCTAAAATATTTTTAAAAAAAATTAATTTCAGAATAAATTGTTCCTGAAGGTAATTCTAAATCTAAAATTGACTTCCGATGGAGATGTGTTGAAGGTAAAAGAATATATAGGATTCCAAAAGGTTATAATAATATGTAGGGACATTTTTTGGAATTTAAAAACATTTGAAAGTACCTTAAAAAAAACCTTGGAGGTGTAGGAAGAAGCCCTCTGAAATTTGAGTCCAGATATTGAAGGCCAACTCCCATGCCTGCTCCAATATCAAAGGATCTCTATACCTTCTTCCTGTCTCTCCATAAATTTTGAAAATTTCTAAACTAACTTTCAGTGAAATGGAGAATGACCAAATTATCCTCATCTAACCTTTTGGATTGGTGAACTTAAAAATAAGTTTCTGAATTAAGCTATTCCAGAATAAAAATTTATTCCGAGAGATAAAATCTTATGGCAGTTTAATTCGGAAGTTTGTTTTTAGCTTTTAGATTAAACTGTTCCAAAATATAATTTTATCTCCGGATTAAATTAGAAGAAGTGTGTTCGAGAATGTATTTTATTTTTTAGATTGATATTTCCAGAAATTGCGTGATTGAAGCCTCAGAGGCTATCATCGGACGGTGGTTCTTGTACGCGTGGATGGACCCGATCCAACGGATGACATTTTGTCTTATATAAGTTGGGCTCTAGAAAAATTTAGCTTCTGAAATAGATGAATCCGGAAGATAAAATATCTTTCCGAACACACTTCTTGTAGTAAAAATATATTAAGTAATAGTCTAAGTCGGAAACTAAGAATAAACTTCCGGTTTGGAATAGGATTTTACTTCTCAAAATAACCTATTCTAAAAAGTAAAATCTTATTTTGCAACAGTCTAATCTGAAATTTTATTTTTAATGTCTGAAATAGACTAATCCCAAAAGTTAAATAAGGATAATTTAGTTATTATTCATTTCATTTAAGATTAGTTCACTTATTAAATCAGGACACTATTGCTGTTACTATTGTTTCCATCACGGCGGCCACTACTATCTCTGCTGTCACCATCATCACCGAACTCTTTAGAAGGAAAAAGAAGAGAGAAATAGGAAAATGATAGGTTGAAACATTTCATATATTTTAAAAGATTTATTTTGAAAATCATGTCATGTAATTTTATATGTTCTGAAAATGCATTTCACATTTAGATGAAGGAAGAATCACTCTAAATCCAATTGGATCATGTTAAGAAGGAATGTTACAATCCATGTCTTTCAGATCCAAATGTTAAACAATGTTAAACACCCTTCTTCTATCAAACCACTTGTATGTGTATATTCTGTGAGGGATAATTCTGAACAGATTAGATAAGACTATTTTCAATTTTAAAATTGATGATATATTAAATATTTTTAGCTTAATTAAAATTAATATTTAAAACCAAACTCAGTTACCAATTAGATTGAAACGCTGCATTTTGTGATATTGACGCTAAAAGAGCTAACTAAAAGGAGGACAATATAGACATTTGTGTTGTCTAATTTACTGTCATATTTTTTATTCATATAATTGCTATCTTAATTTTATTTATTGAGAAAAAAATATTTTTTAAAAAAAATAATGAAGATGGGTGATGAATTAAAATCGATTTAAGCTATGAAATATAAAACTGATTGAATTTTTTTTATTTAAGTTTTGTGCATGTGTCTTTTATAACAAACAATTATTCTGAAATCATGACATTCAAACATTACATACCATTTTTTTTTCTGTAGATATTTTGTTTATTACTTTGAGAGAAAGCAAAAGAAAAAAAAAATGGAACAAAAATGAAAATTCACTACTGGCTAAGGGACACCTCCATAACAATAAGGACTACTTTCAACAAGTCCCTTTTGAATAATAACTGATTGACCCTGTCTTTCCGCAGTGTATTTCTAATTGCATGAAATAAGTTGAAAGTCCTTAACTTTTTTCGAGAAATTTTCTTAAGGTTAACTCATTACCAGAATGATGATGCAGGTTTTCTTCATGTATGTTGTGTTATAGTCCAAAATATTTTTCATTACCAATAAAATATTATGGTTGAAGACTCCGAATTAAATGACTCGTGTAGCTTCTGAATTCATTGAATACATCCTGAATCTACTAATCTCTACTTTTAGAGAAGAGATCTACTTTCTGACGTAACAATCAAACAAGCTTTTATAGATTACATGACAGTGACTAAGTTTAATAATTCAAATTGGATTTTGGAGAATGCATCTTATATTGCTTTCTAGAACATGCACTCTGTCATAATATTGAGTCCGAAGTATCTAGATAAACAAAATCACTACAACCCGTTAAGGGCCAATAATGGAGTTCAACTATTGTTATAAGAGAGAAAGAGATAAAAATGATTATTTTTGAAAATTGGGGTTGCAGAAAGAAACTACATAGGTGCATGAATCAAAATCCTAACTATAAAGTTAATAATTTACATGAGTCTGAATAACAAAGGTTTTCTCTTCCTGTACCCATAATCACTAACTACACCCCACAAAAATTATCATCTCCTTGTACCATGCCATCACTGTTTTATCTGTTATTGTGGCTGACCTCCCTCCTATATTTTTGAGAGAAGGAAGAAGAAGAGATAGAGTTTATTTATGTAGCTATCATGTATGTTACAGAAAGTTTCTTCCAGCAAAATCTGTTTCAGAAACTCTTTTTTTAAAACATATTTAATGTGTTTCAGAAAATTTAACGTGAAAAGTTGGTTACCAAAGATATCATATATATTTTTAAAATGTTTGCTTTAGAAATTTTATTTCAAAATATATTTCATGTGTTATGAGAGTTCTGTTTTAAAAATTATATTCTAAAAATTCTAAAATATTTCTTTTAATATTTTCATAATAAATAATTAGAGTCTTTTTATGAAAGGTAAAATAGTCATTTTAAAAATTATGCGAGTGTAGCTAGAAATTATGGGGATGCAGGAAGAAAAAAACCATAACACCCAATAAGTCCATAATTCAGTCTGTGAGATATAGGAAACTCCAATACTTCCTAAATACCTGGAATTGAGTTTTACCATCAATACTTAATTCTAGTACATTCAACTCTGGCATTTGCCACAGTATCCCCCATAGAAGTCAAGGAAGAGCATTGTCTTCATCGTGCTCATAAACCTTCAAAATACTACACAATAAGAAAGACACTTGTGTAACTAATTAGTCAAGGGTGACATTACATTGAAATGTTATTTTGTTGCATGCCTGTAAGACAGGATATAAGAATGCCATGTTGAGCTATATTGACACATGTCCACTGCAACATGTTCAACATTTATCAAGAGAGGAATGTAAAAATTAAAATGCTAGCAAAAACGAAAGACATCAGGCAAAGATTGAAATGCTCCCAAACACTAAAGACACATTCATCTTCACCCTTACACATGGACAAGTTGTTGATTGTGTAATACCTCCTTAATATTTGTCTGAGGGCACGAAATAATTGTCATCCGAAGAATTCAATAGTTGCAAGAATTTGCAAGAATTCATTTGTTTATCCAAGAAAAACTGATTGCATTTATTTTAACCTTGAATGTTAGATCTAATGAACAAAGTTTAGATGATCCCATATATGTTTGTAAATCAATTTTAAGATAACAATAGTAGATTTGAGTATACAATTATCCATAATAATAAAAAATTAAAAATCAGATCATTATTAAAAAAGTAAAGTAACTTTTAAAAAACTTTAGTGACCATTGGTAACCTTTGCTATAATATTAATATTATTATCTTTACTAAAAATATCATCCTCACCAATTGCTTACTTAAAATATTAAATTATTATAATGAAATTTTCTTTCCCTTAAATGAAAAACTTATTTATTGTAATTACAGAAATTGTAAATTAATTAACATATTAAATGAGATGAATTATTTTACTAAATATGATTTCATTGATAAGTTACATGATTTTAATAAAAAAATTATTTTTTTATAGCTGATATATAATTTATTTAAAATATACATTTTCTTTAAAAATTTAGTAAGTTTCTCTCATTCCGACAAAATTACAATAGAATTTTAAACTTTCATTTTTTTTTTTCAAATACAAATCTCAGCTTGCTCAGTCCCACCCACCTTCATGTCCAGACAATACCTATTCTATGGGTCAGTTATGGCAGAGGCTCAGAAAACTTCTGAAGAGCACATCATTTTTTTTATCCCCTTTATAATAAGGATGCCAAAGGTCTATAATTCTTTCTGACACATACCAATATAACCCGACCCGTGCATCATATTCTTCGTTTAAGCTACACACTACTACATCCGAATCCACATGCTGCTGACTCAGCCTCTATAAAGATAACTTCGGAGAAAACAGTCATCTCTACCTAAATGATAATTTACTAATCATTGCTATAATAGTAAACAACTCTCCTGCTGCACTGCAACCCTGGACCAACAACATTGACTTTTGAGAGTTCATCTACAGATTAATGATCCGTGTGACGCTTGTTGTAATAAAATAGCCACTGAGAAATCTTGTCTTCTTCTCTATACGGATGATCTGATGAATTGCAAAGAAGGAATATAATAAGTTATATGTTCCATATACAATTAACAGAACTTCTAGTATCTTGTATGTGGTGTTTGTTTTAGGTTTGTTCCTGCATAGGTTTGCTCTAGTTTGTTCACATCCTTTCCTTTGTGTGGTGTTTTAGGTTTGTTCTTAGTATGAATTTGCTCTAGTTTGTGCAAGTGTGAATAAATTTGCACAATCTTATTGTGAATTGTTGTGTGTGTATATATATGCTGTTTAAAAAAAAAATCAACAGAACTTTAAGTGTAAGGGGATGGATGCAGATAATGATGAATGATTACCTAAAGAACCAATTGAATCCTGAGAATACAACCCAGTTTATTCGGATACAGTTAAAAACTTGGCTGGCTTAAACTAATGTCAAGAAAGGATCACTAAAGAGTCTAGCACAAATGACAGGCCTATTAGTATATATGTAGTAATTGGGGTAGTGATATAAACTGTAACTTTGTAAATCCACAGTTACCACTGTGAATTTACAAAAAGGGTGATTTACCAGTTGCAACATGGCACATAAAATGAATTAACAAAGGTCAACAACTATTAGAATTGGGAAATATTGTTTTCTAAGATTATAATTGAACTTGAACCAAAATCTGATATGTAGTTACCTGACATTCAGTTTCCTCGGTGCTTCAGTAGCTGGGTGAATGTCATCATATCTGCTGGCATTATCAGTTTTTGTTGTCATGGCATCTTGGACCCTGATTGTAGTCGTTTTATACATATGAAGCCCTTTAAAATTGCTTTGAACTTCAGCCAATTGGTTCACAAAATATCCACCCTTACCATGCTGCAATCTACTGTTATTTGCAGTTAATATTTCTTTGCTTCCATCTTTATTGGTTATTACATACCGACCTTCTGTTTTCTTCCAAAATTTAGAACTCAAGAAGTCAGTACCAGGTAATTTGCAGCAGGTGTCTTTGGTGACATCAGTATAGGAAAATCTGCCACTTGAAACTGCCAAATCATATGAAATTTCATCCAGGGCCATCTCCAGACCATGTACTCTTGACTCCAGAGAATTCATGCCACTTTGGGAGCTTCCAATAAATTTCTACACTCAAATGAAGATGAAGACATGAGTCAAAAATATATATTTATTATTGAGAGAGGTGATCTGTGAACCACACTAAAAATAGTGTCAATAGGACTATTAAAATTTCAAGATTTCAGGTAAAAGGATATGGTAATCTACTTCTTGGTTTCTATAGTATATGCAGCTTGTTTACATTCCAAATTAACTAGTTCAAGATGAAAAATATTGTCCTGAATCAGAAACTAAAAACACAATCAATTTTATAAATGTCAAAAAATAAAAAAGTATGAAAATTCAATCTACCCAACATGTTAGACAGTCAGAAGACTAGACCTATGAAAAATAATTCAAAAGCTCAATATGAAAAGGTTACATTAGACAGGTGTAGTGCTGATTTGTAGTGTGAAAGGCATACCAAGGTACAAAAGTATACCTGGAGGACGTCTAATAGATTTGATTGCTGGTTTTCAATTTGAATAAGTTGTTCCCGAATCAAAGAAAAATCCTCAACATCTTGTGGATTGTCACAAACATCATTTGCACTATTGTCTACAAAATTTGCATCAAGATCATCATCGTAAAATGGAACCACACGAGATCTTGAACCACTGAATCTCTTCACCTTTTCATCAGACATCTTGCTAAAGAGAACACGCTTTATCTCTGTCCTTGAATTTACTCCATTTTGATATGGGGTTGGACTAGGATTTTCTAAATCGCACCTTTTAATATCATCTTCCCTAGACATGTTTGAGTAGGAGGACTTTGATGACAGACTCTCAACTTTCTCAACTGAGGATTTCTCGTTATCATGCTGATGCAATGTCCCCATCCTTGAATTCTTCTCATTACACTTTAGAAAATTTTCTCCTTTTATGGAGGACATGCATGAAACCCCAGATGGAGGAGACCTCTTGGAAGGGACTGTTTTAGAAAACTTAGAGCCAACACTGGGTGAACTTTTAGTGGAACGCAGACCTTTGTCATCATCTGTGCCTGCACAAAATGCCAAAATCTTAAGGAATTAAAAGATTCCTTCAGCAGCATTTATAAAAGCTACATCCCTTAAAATTACTTCGGCAGCATTTATAAAAGCTACATCCCTTAAAAATTGTTATTAAAATATAGAGAATATAGAGATGGTCATATGTTCATTTCAAAAGCTATCCCAAGCAAAAAGATTCTTATCACGGTTTGAAAGTAACTTCACTTGATAACTTAGCACAATGTAAAAATAAAGCCTTACCACTGACAGAATCACATTCAGACTTCATCAATGCCGGAGCATCCTCAATTACCCCCCTCCAAGTCTCTAAAGCATGATTCATGGTCTCTCGAACTACTTTGATCTGTAAAAAAACAGGAACACTCACTTCAATCATATCGACACTCAACATCAATCCAACACTTTTGTTATTATTATTGCAATTTTTAATTATTTTCAATTTCACTACCATCCCAAGTGTGTAATATAATTACAATTATAACCGAAGGAAGCTAAATTGGTAAATTACCTTATCAAACCTCCTATTCTGCAATGAATCCAAACACAGAACCTTGTGCTGGGAGGCCAAGTCTCTCTCCACCGAAGCCACCTTCGTCAGTGCCTCCGCCGCAGCTTTCCTCACCGTCCAGTCTTCGTTACCGAGAAACTCAACCAGGCACGGAACCAGCCAGCTCATCGCACCTCGGCTCGACGCTCCGCCAACGGCGACCACGCTTCCGATCAACACCAACAGCGCCGCCCGCGCTCTGCACACGTCGCTCTTCACTAGCTTAGCCAGCCGCGGCAGCGCGCTCCGCCGGAGAGCCTCCGTGTCAGGGTCCGGCGCGGCCTCAACAGCTGCAGCGAGGCACAGCGCAGCGCCGATCTGCGCGTTGGCGTCCTGTTCCTGCACCAGCGCATCCATGAGCGGCCGCAGGAACGCGGCGGCAAACGGCGGCCGCGTGATCCTCGACGACATCACGGCGACCGCGTCCACACATGCGGATCGCACAGCGGAGTCGGTGTCACGGAGGCGACGGAGCACAGTGGCGAGCATCTTCGGAAGAAACGAGGAGAGAGCTTCCCCGTGGAAGCGGGAGAGAATGTTTAAGAGATGGACGCATTGTTTGCGAACTGGAGATTTGGAAGAAGAGTCCGTGTTGTGAATGCAGGAGAGGAAAGAGGAGAATGAGTCATGGCTTAGGGTTCGGGCAATGGACTCAAGTTCCGCGGCTGCTCCAGCTAGCGTGTCGCGGTCGGAGAGTTTGTTGAGGCACGTGATGACTCGCTGTCGGAGATTCTGAACGGACTCAGTGGCGGTGTGCGGCGGCGGTCCGCCGAGCGAGTGGCGCCTGGAAGACATTGTAGCTTCTTTGCGAGTCAGTGACTCGGCATTCGAGTAACGGAAGAGACAATGGAGAAGAAGCGTAACTGCTAACAAAACGGTGCGTTGAGAGTGATTTGGCGGTAGAGTTTGGAAGAGTTGAGACGATGAGAATGGCTTAAAGGAAGTTTGGTTTTCTTTGTTGGGATTTTATATCAACACAGTTGAAGCTCTGCTGTACACATGGATGCTCAAGTGTTGATGAACTTAACAACTATAATGAATGTTTAGTGTGTAAATATAAGTTTTTAAATTTGATGCTGACTTTAGTTCTCATACAAATCTTTATTCAATTCTAACTTTTAATATAGTATCATTTCATTTCTATTCTAAATATAATTATTTTAATATTCAAAATAGTAAATAACATTTAAAGAAATATTTATTCTATTATAAACAGCATTTATAATTTATTTTCTATACATTACTTTTGATGTTATAAATTTTAAAACTAAAGTAAGACAGGAGAATATTTACAATAACCTAAACTATATTTAAGGCAACTATTTATATTAGTTTTATAGTATGTTAGGATGGAAAATGAATATATTTTATGTTAAATTGAAAAAAATATTTTAGAACGATTAAATATTATATATTAAAATCAATATAATTGAAAAAAATTCTATTTCAAATAAAATATAATTATTTTCAATAAAAGCAAATTAATGGGTTAAAAAGTAAAGTAATACATGTAATTTCTTATTTATAGTAAATAATAAACATATTACTATGTTAAATTATATATTTCAAAATATAATTATCTTAATTTAATTTTTTTGTTACTTTAATTATATTCATTAATATTTTCTTATTTTTAGAATTAAAATAATTGTAATTAACTATACTAAAAAAGGACTTAAAAATATCATAATATAAAACTGGCAAATACTTTTTAAGGAGAAAGAGGAGATTTATTGAAAATTACTTACAAGAGTAATTTATAAATAAAAAAATTATTTTATTGGTAATCTTACAAACATGAATTTTTTTAAATTTTAAATAAATTGTTTATAACTTAAAAAAAATGTTTATATAAGTTACGTGTGTGAAACTTATATTAAAATAATGTGTTTTATCTTTAAACGACTCTAATTAGAAATGTTTTAAAAGCATATCAAATCATATTTAAATAAATTAAAAAAACGTGTTTAAACCATAAATTTTATTTGCCTTGTAAATTAATAATTTAATGAACTACTAAAAAAATATTTAAATTTTAATTTATTGATGAAAGAGATTATTTACACTCTTCCAATCTCAAATTCTATGTATTTTTATATTTTCTTAAATTGTGTTTAAGATTAATTGAAATAATTAATTTAAAATTAACACTAATAATATTTTATAATTATTTCCATACTTAAATATATTATCAATTTCATAAATTTAGAATACTTTTTAAAATATTCATTTTTAATCTTTATATGTAAGATTAGAATGAATTATACATTATATTTTTTTTATTAAATTTTGATTAAAGAGATTCAATTATCTTTCAAACCTATTAAACGTATCAATATTTAAAATTAAAAAACAAAAATTATTTTAAATTTGAAAGATTAAAACTATCTATGCCGTGTCATAATAAAAACATTTTATAATTAAACTTACAAAATAATTACATGGTTAAAGATAAGATCTCAAAAATATTTTCGTTATATGCAACTAAGGAAATTGATAAATTATTTAATTGTAAACATTTTCAATATAATTAAAAATATTTCCATCTTTTAAAATATTGATTCGTGATGTAAATATTTTTAATTATTAAAATTGATATTAAATATTTTCTATAATTGTAATTATTGAAACATTTTTTATTTTATATTTTTATTACTTTCTTGTTTGTCGTAGATAATTCATTAACATTATAAATACAAATATATACAGATATTAATGTTCACTGATGTTTGCAAATATTCATTAATATAATTCACTGTACTTAACTTAATTTACTATTTGGAATATTATAAATTGAAATTTACATGGAAGGAAGGTTTTTATCACAGGGTTTATATCTCACTTAAGAAGTTACTCTTAGACAATTAAGTATCTTATATTTATAAATATATGACAGTTAAGTATATTTATTTATTATCTGTTTTGTTTAATGACTAACTTGAATGTCAGAATAATTTTTGATATAATTCTTAATAGATTCAATTATCTTCATTCTCTATTGTTGCTAAATATTTATATATATATATATATATATATATATATATATATATATATATATATATATATATATATATATATATTCATGAAATTATATTATGTGATTCTAATGTTTGAAAATAAACTGTTTTTTATGGGAAATGTTAGATGCATCCAAATGCCCTAACCTGTGAATGAATTGTCACTTTCTTGTATTTATCTCGAAGTTACGTATCCAACGCCACGTAGAAGCAGTAGCAGCAATAAAATAAAAGCAGAATGATTAATTAGCGTGCTTAATCTTTATTTTGATAGCTAATTCCCCAACATTAAGATTAGTTGATAATGTACCTTATAATTCATTTTATAATGAAACATTAGCATTGGTCAGCATGTACTAGAGAACAGCAGCACATGATGAACCCACATGTAGCACAACACCATCTGTTGCTTCATGTGAAAGTTGAATTCATTCACAGAAAAACAAAAGATAAAAGAAAATATTCTCTTTCAATAATCACAATTATAATAAAGAAAGTATCTTCCAAATCTAGTTTAGGATGGACTAAATGTGGAGCATGTGAATGGGGATATACATAACACACAGTATTCAATTTTGAATATAGGTGTCACGTGACCCTTCAATATGGATATCTAACCACTGAATAGTAACCATTTATTTATTTGCTTTTCTTGTAAAAAGCAAAAGATTTGGATTGGTACATGAATTTGTTTCTGCTCCGCAATTAGGAGTAAATATATTTTTTTGTCTTTCTGAAAAGCAAGGACCCAACAAAAAAATTTTGATTGTTCTGGTGAATAATTTAACTACCCAGAAATTATGGCAGAGATATGAAAGGTGAAATTAAGAGGGAGAGAGAAAAAAAATGCAGAAAAGGGTGAAAAGTGTTATGATTGTAACTACCATTGTAGCTACTTGGTGAGAAAAGACTAAAGAGATTTTTATCCATCTTCTTTTCCGTGATTTAAGTTAAGAGGTAGCAATGATTCAAAGCATGGAGGGGTGAGCCAAAGATAAAAGGATTGGTCTTGGTATCTGCTGGAACCTACAAAGAGTGTCTCATTATTATACATGGAAGAGTACATATGATATACCCTATAATTCATGGAATAAGAAAGGGACAAGGAATAAGTTCATGAATGCATGTGACCCATTTGCATTTCATTTTCCTGACCAAGACTTGCCAGTGCTTGGTTTTGTGCCGTAGTTATCAAATGGTGACCACCCCATTTGGATAATTAGAGCAATCATATATAGAAGAATCTGACATCCTTTTGTTATCATCAATGTTTGTGTGTTTACTTTCTTGTTGCACTCCACTGGTAAAATTTCTCAACATCCTTATCAGAAAATTTCATCATGGTATAATATTATACCGATTTTACAGTATTGACACAGTTAAAAAAATTACAGTTTAAAAGTTATTTTTCAACCAAAGTCTTTATTTATCCTAGTAAATTTTCAGTTGTTATTAAAGTGTTGTTTGTATATGGACTTCTGGAAAGCGAAGATGTGTTCTTCGAGAATAACTTATTCATCTTCTGTAATTTTTTTTCAAATCTGCTCATTCTAGTAAAATCTGTGCACACCATTCTCATGAAATTTCCTCATTATCAACTCAAAATGGCAAAATATTAAGGTATTCGAAGTTGTAAGTTTTTGATTTATAAATTGTTCAGCATGTGGTTTGGTGATGGATTAAAATGAAAAACTATGCACACTTGTAATTACTATTTCCTATGGTAGAAACTATCATAGATCAAAGTTTACTGTATCCAAAACATGCTATGCATTTTTAATCTCCTTTGTTGGGGACAAAATATCTTCAAATATCTTTAGAAGCTATGTTTAAAATAACATATGCAGCATTCAACTGTAGCATAGTGATGGAATCAACTCTTTTTTTTTTTTTTTTTTTAAGTAGAAAAAGAACTTACTTTTGCATAGAGATTCAAGGGGCAACATAATGAAAGTTCAGAAGAACAAAATCTAACTAATGTGCCCCCCACAAGTTTGAATAAAAGTACAGGAACCGTTGTAGGAGGTCAATAATTCTCTTTGGACAGATACTTGGAACAACTTTAATTATAAGTTTAATTATTTAATTAAAGTTATTCCCTTAGAGATACTCTCAATAATTTTAATTAAAGTCCATTCCTCCTTATTCTTTATTTGAAAAAAAAAACTGCCATAAGCATTACATTGGAGCATGTCATTAACAATAATATATTTCTTAGTTTTTCACTCCACCATGGGACTGAAAAACTTAACTAAGAAGCCATTTAAAGAATCATAATGTGTAAATAGGAAGCAGAACATTGTCTTCTTCCATTCATCCCTAGCAATGATAGCTTTGGGAAGGACAAGATGGGAGTGTGAACTTGAAGAAACGATATAAAGATGTGGGCAACAAGAGGAGGTGGATAAACAGTAAGTATGATGTTAGATGTTGGGTTTTGATGAATGTGTTTGTGAGGATCATTGTATTGGCCCAGGTCAATGTTGTTTGACTGAGAGGCAAGACCCCATCTATTGAACTTGTCTTAGATATAGAAGGCCCTCGAGGATTTCACATGGGGAAGGCCGAAAAAGTGGACCAAAACCATCAAACACTTGGTATGCATAGCTTCACGAACCATGTGTGTTGTGTTTTACTTCTCAAACGACACCTCCACATGCACCCTCTGCTTGGGGAAGAACAACATTTAACACCGCAATCTAGATTATTAATTGGGGAGAGAAATTTGGTGCAGGGAGAGGGAGCATCTCCCTTGAAACATTCCCTTCATTCTTCAATTCCCTCATGCCACCTAACACTGGGCATGTGCCCAATAAATTTGGACAATGTGTCCTTTTTCAATCCAAGCAAATTGTACTGTTAGAAAAGCTACACACAATTGTGGAACATGTACCATGACATTGGATTCAAATTTTTAATACTAGTTTCTATATTTTTTATGTGAACTTTAGACTAATATGATCTATGTTGGCATAAGACTGTTTTGGTTTGTTTAACAGATTAAAAAGATTAAAAATGGGACTTGAAAAAGTGTGTGATGAGAAGTGTTGTGAGGAGAAATGGTCACTTATTTGTGATGTTTTTTTGTTTATCTTATTGTGTCACTGTTTAAAAGTTTGATATGGTGTATGGGTAGTTGTGCATCAGAAATGGATTCCATATGATAAGAAGATGGGAGGAAAGATACAAAATATTAGAAGGTGGGGTTGATTGGTTTAACTAGCCATTCAAGAAGGTGAGGCTACAGCTATGTTTGTTTAATACAAGAGAATTATACTTTTGGGTGTTTTTCAATAAATTGAACAAAAGTGGTCCTCAAAATGACTTAAAATCCTCACTATACAAATTAACGTGGGATTGTACTTTTTGTGTTTTTGTTAATCATGATGTGATATGTTTAGATAGTTTTGTTTGAGTATTTTTACAAAGTTTGGTATTATTTAATAGTTTATAAACATTTTATTTCCTTCATTTAATAAGATTTTTTTTTAAATAATTAACTTATAATGTTTTTTAACTGAGTTGAGGTGAGATTAATTTTAAATTTGAATCAATTTAAAATAGCTATAGTAATAAATTAACTGGTATAAAATTGTTTTAAATCTAAAAACGTGTTTAGATATGAAATTTTAAGAAAATAATGTATTTTTTTACAAAATTTAAGATACTTTACAATAAAATATGTTTCAAAATAAATTAAAATTTTATAAATTTATGAGAGTAATTTGATTAATATTTTCAAAGTTATATCTTTCATTCTCTCAGTTCAATTTTGTTCAGAATATGTTGATTTGATTAAAATTAAAAGATTGTTAGTTTTGTTAAATTTTGAATGTTATAATTTGAACATTGTATTTTTGATAAATATTGGTGTTTTTTAAAATAAAATTAATCGTTTTTATCTTTAGCTTAACATCATTAAAATTATTTTATCATTGATATTAAATTACAGTTATTTTTTCAACTAACCTTAATCATAGTTTTGTTGGTCAAGGTTAATGTTGTTTTCAACTAATATCAAACACAATTATAGTAGTTTCTTAGTTTGTGTTAGTTAATATTTTTCTTCTAGCTAATGGAGAAATACCTTTTCGACTAATGTTAGTAATAAATTTTTTATATATTAATAGAAGTTATTTTCTATTTTTACTTTTTTATTTTATGATATTAGTTCGAGTTTGTAAGAGGAGTTATGTTTTTGGTATATGTGAATTAAAATTTTGTATTTTATATCTATTGTGGTTATTTTTTATCAATATTTCTGGTGTTTTTTTATTAAAACATCAATATTATTTTTTATCAATAATTTTGTTGATTTTTTTCTACGTTGATTGAAAAAATATTTGACTAATATTAATTAGAGTTTTTAAAAGAAAAACTATAATTGAAAAAAAAAACAATATGAGACTATTAATTGAGAAGATATTTTATTAATGTCAATTCAAATTTTGTTTTTATGAATTTTAACTAAAACAATATGATACTTTTGGATATTTTTCAATAAATTGAAGAAAAGTGGTCCTAAAAATGACTTAAAATCCTCAATATACATGTTAACGTGAGATTGTACTCTTTTCTTTCTGTTAACCATGATGTGATATGTTTAGACAGTTCTTTTCAGTATTTTTCGAAAGTTTTCTATTATTTAGTAGTTTATATATATATATATATATATTATTTCCTTGATCTAATAACATCTATTTTTTAAAAATAATTAACCTAATAATACTTTTTAACTGAGTTGAAGTGAGATTAATTTTAAATTTGAATAAATTTAAAATAGCTATAGTAATAAATTAACGGTACAGAGTTGTTCTAACGTATTTAGATATAAATTTTAAAAGAATAATGTATTTTTTATATAAAATTTAAAATTCTTTGTAATAAAATATGTTTGAAAAAAAATTAAACTTTTATAAATTTATGAGAATAATTTGAGAATATTCTCAAATTTATATCTTGTATTTATTTTTTGGTTCGGTTTTGTTCATAATATAAATAATCTGACTAAAACTAAAACAGTATTTGTTGAGTTTAGGTTTGAATATCATAATTTTAATATTTTTTATAAATATTGATAAATATTTTCTTTTAACTAAAATAAATTATGTTTATTTTTTGACCAATGTTAGTTAGATTTTTGTTGATCAAGATTAAGATTGTTTTTCAACTAATATCAAACACTTTTTTTTTTTTTCAATTTATGTCAAATGAAATAATTTTTAATTGATGTCACTTATAAAATAATTTCATCCACAATATTAGTTAGACTTGTTTACCTATAGATAAGGTAAGTCCATGTAGTTTGTTGACTTGTGCTAGTCAATATTTTTCTTTTAGCCAATAATTAGAGGAGTACTTTTTTATTAATATTAATAAGAAACTTTTTGTTGATTTTAATAGGAATTATCTTTTATTTTCATTGTTGATTTACATTTTTTTATGATACTGGTGAGAATTCTTTCTATTGTCAAAGGAGTTATCTTTTTATTAATGTTTCTGATAGTTTTTTTTTTATCAACATCATCAATATTACTTGTTATCAATCATTTTGATAGGATTTCTTTTTCACATGTTAATTGAGAAAATATTCAACCAACATTAATTAGATTTTTTTAACCATTGTCAACAAACAATTTTTTTAGTTAACAATGACTCAAAAAGTCACCAAAAATAACTAAAATTGAAAAACAAAAAAAAAGTATGTTAATAGAGAATTTTTTTATTAATGTCAGTTCAATTTTTTTATGAATTTTAACTAAAATGTAACATCAATTAAAATTCACTAAACATTATTATCAACATTATATTTTTTAATTATTAATATTATTTATTATTTAATAATTTTTTTATTTTTTAATTTAGTAGTAACTGAAATACTAAAAAAATTAAAGTTTAATAAATTTAAATTCTTTATCTGAATAAAATATTTGAAAAATAAAACAAGATAAACTCAAATTTAATATATTGGAATATTTTAAAAAATACTCTTAAAGATAAATATTTTCATACAACCAGATTAAAATAATATAGTAAGTTACCCTAGCTATTAATAATGACAATTGAATTTTGCAAACATAAAATTGTTGCATGTAGGATTAATAAGAATTGGTTAATGTAAAGGAAAAGAATGAAGTACTGATGATGAAAAGGAAAAAGATAAATTAGACCAAAAAAAGAAACAAAATATAGGAATATCATAGCATAAAAATTATTCTTATAAACATTAAAATGAAAAGCTAGATGATGTAACACATAATCTATATCAAAAAACAAAACTAAAAGTGACTGTATATTGACTAAAATTTTGATAAACAAAGTTTTTTAATAAGCACTTTTAAAAGGTAAAAAAATATTTTTTCTATAATCTAAAATTAATTTTTTTAAAATTAAAAAATATATAAATATATTTTCTATTGAAAATACATGCTATCTAACAAAAAGATGACCATGAGACAGAACAATTGTGTGAGTTTCATGTTTGGATCTGAGTGGTGATGGCCCTTGTTCTGTCATACTTAGGTGTTAGTTCTGTCCTATTCTGTCAAGAAACATGGTACTGAATAATTAGTTAGTATTAAATTTATGTATTACCTTATGTTATATATCAGCTAATCTCCATAATTCCACATGCCACCTGCAAAACTCTTAATTTCAGTTTCAGTTTCAAAAATCACATAAAACATTATAAGCACTTTTATTATATACTTGTAAAGCTGTATCTGAGAGGAAGATGACCTAAAAATCATTGGCTATGTTATAGTCAACAACAAATACTCTATTATTGTTTTAATCATTAAAAACCTATAATGATAATTGATCCAGATAAGAGATAATGTATTTTTTTATGAAATGATAAGATGTCCTATAAATATTTAATTAAAAAGTTTTTTTGTTTTACATTGTCATAATTTTTATAATTATTTTTTTGAAAACACTTGGTGAGATGTGAGATGTGTAGAAGGGAACAGTTTGTTTTTGTAAGTATTAGAAAGATGAGTTACAGTTAATAAATGTGGCACTATTTATATAAGAACAGTTATTTATATAATTAATAGTGCTATTAATATTGCTTAAAAAATATTTTGTTTTTAATTAAATAAGTTAAAGAAAAGATAAAATAAACTCACTCAGGCAAGCATACATTATGACTGTTCTAAACAAACTGAAAATAGGATCTGAGTTTTTAAAATACTTATAAAAGAAAAGAAGAGTAAAATCAAATAAATTGATTTTTTTAGTATATCAAAAAACAATTTATATAATTTATTTTTAAAAAAAATTAAATAAAGAATTGAGCTCATTATTTGAATTATTTATGAGATATTACATATGTGCTTTTGGATGTCTCATTTTAGAACATCCTCAGATTTTTTATATAATGAACAGGCCCATCAGCAAGTTTAAATTTTGGGAATTGCTTTTTCAAGCTTTTTTTCTTTAAGTTCACTCCAAATTTTGTTTTCATGAAATGAGACATAAACATGTTTCTATGTGCTGTAAAATTTCACAATTTTTTTAGGAAATAGATAAATAGACGCTCAACACCTTTATTTGAAGTGACTAAAAAAATAAGAAACAAAAAAAATTAACAAAATAATAAATAAAGTCACATGGGTACAGGAAAAAAATATTTATATATAAGTTACTTTTTTGAAAAGTTGCATTTCTAATATAAAAATAAATTATTTGTGATATAAATTATCTTTATATTGAAGTCAAATTAATAATGATAATTATAGCACAAGTTACTAATTTTAATAGTAATCAAATTAATTGTCATCTTAATTTTTAAAAACTAAAATTGAATTGACAATGACACAATCTACTCTTCTAATAGTAATCAAATCAATTTTGGCACAAACCAGAATAACAATAGGAATATTTCAACTTAAATACACAATAGGAAGTTGTGCATATTATGCTAAATTTTTGGCAAAAGCATAACAAAAAACAATTTCCTTAAAAATTAGGTTACAAAAAATAATTATTATTAAAGGAAGGTGGTCTTGTAATATAAAAAAGGTGATTTGTTTTATAATCTAAGTTATGATTATGTGATATAATTATTGAATTTGTAAAACGAGAAAAAAATTATTTATAAAAGATTTATCCACGATCTAAAAATAAATAAGATTATAAAATAATATGAAAATTGAGTGATAATTTCTTCTAAGATTAATTTGTATTTTATAAATACTTTTGGATTTGAACTCAAAATATATTTAAAGTAAACTAAGATATGGTACGAATATTTTTTATTCAATTAATTATTATTATATAAATATCCAAATTATACATTAACATATCGTTCCATTAGATTTATGTGTATTTTTATATACATATGGAATACAGTTAAGTACAATATAAAAAAGAATCATGTACTCTTATATTGTATCATGAATCAATACAAAATAGAATTTTATTTTTATTGTATATTATTTTTGCTAGAAATAATGTCAATTGAACTAATATACTTTTAAATAATATTTTTTTTAACTCTAATTATAATTTTTAGTGTTATAATAAATATTTAATTCGATAATTAATATCAGAAGTTATGAATTAAATTATTTGTAAAATTAATCAAGTTATAATGAAAAATTTAATATTTAGTAAACGGTGACACTTAAATCATTATAGAAGAATTGCATTCAATTCAAAAGATGTATAACAATACATTTTTACTGTTTGTTAGCGAAAACATTAACTTCTTTCCCTAAAGAACATTATAAAGAGAGAAAAATTACAAAGGAACATCGAGGTGAACATATAAAACATTTTGGGATGTCATTAACAAAGTCCCATACTCTATTCCATCTCCAACAAAGATAGAATAATAAACTCTCAGGAATATAAACACAAGCCCTTTGTATCTCGGGTTATAAACGAAAAGTGCAAATTGAAATTTTGAGAGGTGCATGAAGTAATCTGTGGGCGTACAGAAAGCAGCAAAGAACCACTTATCACTGCTACATAACTAGTTTTGATGGTGGTGTTTCTTCAGTGGTTCTAAGAACTATGCATATCTTTGTTTATGACTTACATGAATGACAATGACAAGTTTTACATGATAGGATAGGAATCACTTAAAATAAATTAGTATTATTTTTTTTGAGGAAGAATTGAAAGATTTTTCATGTAAACCTAAATTTTAAGGGTATGTTTTGGATTGAGTGTTGACTTTTAGAAAGAAAATGAAGAGAATAAAAAAAAAAAAATATATATATATATATATATATATATATATATATTTTTTTTTTTTATTTTT
>Ga0209489_105039_pt1 | contig 23519 bp, 10 predicted proteins | sample SiratrowhiteBW_FD_187527 | JGI IMG/M metagenome (GOLD analysis project Ga0209489, IMG submission 187527) | Root nodule microbial communities of legume samples collected from California, USA - Siratro white BW (SPAdes) (version 2) | ecosystem: Host-associated > Plants > Roots > Nodule | place...
TTATATTTGAAATATATAACATACAGAAAATATATATATATATATATATATATATATATATATATATATATTATATTAGTTTAGTAATAGCGGTGATATACATTATTAATTTTTTTTTACATGGTACATTATTAACGACGCGTCAACATTTTTAATTAAGGTTTAACGAGGAATCAAAATCGCACTTTTACTATGATTAGAAAAAAAAGTGTAATTTTTTATTTTATGCTTTAATTTTTTATAATATATAATTATAAAAACTACAATGACAATTGAAGCTTAAAATGATTTGAACATCTTGCTTATAATATCATTAGTGTATATTACGATTTAAAATAGTTAATAACACTAATGTGTATTTTAATTCATTTTGAAATTAATTTTTGAAAAATTTAATCTGGAGAAATATAACTTTTTAATTAATGATAATTATATTAATTAAGGTAACTATAATCAATATATCAATATATAGCAGCAAAATTGATAAAATAAAATTATTTTGATTCAAATTAATTAAAATTATATATATTTTATATTTACTCAAATTCAAATACAAGATTTTACGTCGTCTAAGTTTTTCGAAAGAAGAAAATCACACGATAAACTCGTTTATTAGAATCCATGCTTATATGCTTGTTTTTCCCTTTTATAATTTTCGAAATAGTCAATTTTTTATTAGATTATATATAATCTGTGCCGAAACATAAAATGAAGGTGTATTTTTTTTAACACATTTTACATAGAAATAAATAAATGTGAGTTCAAATTATTTTATTTACGTTAAATTTTATTTTATTTTTGAATATCTATTGATTACAACGCAAAGATAGACAAACTGAGTACATAAATAAACTTAATTAAATTGAATATTTTTAGTTAAATTCAACTTAGGTCAATGAAGATGAAATATATTTTGATTAATAATTTCATTTTATTCTAGAAAGGTGAAATTCAATTTTACAAAACGAATTTTTAAACTTAAATTTATATTAATTTATAAACTATTAAAATATCTTATTTCTAATTAACGTAAAATTTTTAAAATTAAATTTATATTAATTTATAAATTATTAAAATATCTTACTTCTAGTTAACGTTATATATTTTATAGGTTATTATTTTTAAAAGTAATAAATCAATTCTCCTCAAACTAAATTTGTTTAGATATGATACGGTATTATACTATCAGTTAAGGCTAAATGAATTAAGCCATATACCACAAAGTTGTTAAATTAAGAATATCTAAACCATAACTCAACTACCATTTAAAATTTAAAAGTCTTTATGCGAATTTGTAAACGAATCTAATAAAAATATTAAATATAAAAACAAATATCAATATTTAACAAATTAATAATTTATACCTGAAATATCAAATAGAAATAAAAACAAATGCTACGAATATTTGTTTTATAAAATGATCAATTACAACTTAAATCAAAAATAATTTTTGACAGCATAATTCAAATTCAAATAAAAAATTAAAAGTATCAATATAATTAAGAGGTTATCAAATCTAATTACAAATCAATTCTGGTATCACTGTTAAATAAAAAGTTCTAAATTTGAATGTAAAATTTCAATCTGGAAATTGCTTCTTGCACTCTCACAATTGTTTTCTACATCCCTCAAAAATTTATATTACCTTAAACACCCTTTAGTAGAATATTGTATTCTGGAATATTTTTTTCGTATAAGAAATTTGTATTTCAGAAAATAGTTTTTCAGAAGAAGGGGTGAGATGATGTGATTACGGAAAATAATTTTTGTAAATGAAAAAAACTATTATGAAAAAATAGTTTCCAGAATAGTATAAACTTATTTTGGAAAACATTTTTTAAGTCCATATATGTTTATTACGAAAAAAGTTTTTCAAAATATTTAAAATAATGGAAAAAAAATTACTTACGTTTTTTATCTCATTCTGAAAAACGATCTTCAATTACACATCCATCTATAATAGAAACACTCATTGACCCTCAATATTTTAAGATCAAAACTCAATCACTTACCTTAACTGTCTAAATCTCCATTCTTCACTTCATCTCTCTCACAAGCCAACAACTTGCAACACCTCCGATCTTCAAACCCCTCTTCAGCACGTCCAACTTCCAGCAACTCACGATCTCCGCGGTGGCTCTACCAACACCCTAACCCTTTTGTCTTCATTAACAAGAATATAACGGTCTATTCACATGTCTGTCACTTGACAGGAAGCAAGTGTGGGGTGCAGGAAGCAATTGCATTTCAATCTTGATCACAGGCCCAAACATAACCCAGGCCCATTTCAGTTCCCAATAAAAGTTTAGTTACAGAGAAAAGAACACGCGACTATGGCATAACATAAAAGGTTGAGGTTGTCTTGTCTCTCTCTCTTCTTTGTGCTAAACAAACACCAACCTCAGTTGCTGTTAATCTAACCGTTTGATTCGTTGAGGTGATGGCGTTTTGGCACCAAATCGGAAAGTCCAAGCTCAGAACCCTCTGCATCCAATTCCAACGATCTTACATTCATCTTCCCCATGCTTCCGCCCCCAAACCCTGCCTTGCGGACATTCCACAGCCGAATTCCGTGTTTCATGCCAGACCCAGAAGCGTTTTCAGTACCGTGAGGTTCTTCGCTGCTCCTGTTCAGGTAATTTTTCATACTTTTATTGGCTGGGACTGTCAAAGTTGTTGCCTTTGCTCTGTATTTGGAACTGGGTTGCTCATTTGGCCTTGGTGGCTGAAGTGGTACCCTTTTGAATTCTATAACACTTTGTGGGATTTCAGTTTCAGGTAAAACGCAGGAATGAGGAGGAGGATCCGAGTGAACTGCGGTTGAATGAGAAAATCAAAGCTCCATATGTCAGGCTTGTTCTGGATGATGGTAAACCTATTACTCATTTGAATTGAGGCTGGTTTGGTCGTTTACTTTCGCAATGTATTAAGAGTATATATATACTATAACATGCACTGTTAGTATACATGAATTTTACACTGTCCTTCAATCACCATTTGTAATGTTTACTCTTCTTCTCTCAATGATTAAACTGCGCAATTGTTATTATGGAAAATTGCTAGAAGGTAAAACTACTAAGCTATTTTTGTGATAAAGATATTACAGTTGCACATCATAATAAGATAGCTGTTTTCTTTCTCCTGTTTAAACTACTGCTACAATGGAGCCTTGATCCTTGTTTAGGCCTAACCTCTACTTGAAGTACTCAAATAAACATACATGCAAATTTGAACATTGGGCTTGGAATATCATCTTTATGTATTATTTGCCGTATGAATTTCCCATTAAATATGCATGAGTTCATGCAGGCCATCATTCAGTAGTACCAAGGTTCGAAGCATTGGAACGTGCCAAGACGCTTAAACTTGATTTAGTCGAGGTAAATGATCTTTTTGTCTTTTCCCATGTTGAATTGAATGAACCTTTTATATATATATATATATATATATATATATATATATATATTGAAGCTGTTAAGAAATTTTTCAATATATACCTGCAAAATAGAGATTTAAGTTACAGTAGATAACATAATTTCATGAAAAATCATCACTTACTGAAGGATTTATTTATTTATTTTGCATCCTTGGAATCTTTTTAGTCATTCTGTTATGATGCCTCTGGACTGTATCATTGTAAGATCTAACCTTAAGTTGTGGCAAAAAACAACAGGTGTATCTAAGATTATGTAGTGATTGATTTGATCATCATGAACAGCATATCCTAAAAACAGGGATGTTCTGTGACTAGTGATAGATAACCTATACACCCATGTATCAAATTTGTCAATCCATAAAGAGTTAGAATTTGCATACGAATTCGCATGAAGAAGGTTGGGAGGTTGGGTTAAGCACATAAAGGATGCTTCCCTTTTTGACATTTATTGTCTGGAATTTGGTCATGTAACAGGTTGATAAAAGTGCCAATCCTCCCGTCTGTAAAATTATGGACTTCAACAAGGAAATGTATAAGCGACATGAATGGGAAAAGGAGCGTGCTAAAAGCAAGGTAATATATACTATGGGTGTTGCTTGTGAAGTTTCTTTATCATCATTAATGATATACATTTTGTCATACTCATTTTAATTTGATAGTGGAATGTTCAGACATAGGAGTCTCTGTTAGCAAAGAAGAGGGACTGCATGAACTTTTACCCTGTTAGAATAGATGGGCCATATTATGTGTTCAACGTGTTGGCAACATAATTGGATATAAGTAGATAAAGGTCAGGTGGAATTTAAATGGGAATTATGGGTATGGTATGAAAACTTCCTAAATCACCACATACTTTTCAAATTACTAGCTCATACTTATTTGTCCTCTTTCTAAGTCAAGATCACATTGTTAAATATGGCTTTCACCTTCAATAGTTGTTAAGTATGGCTTTTACCATAATGGGAGCAACTGAGCAAGAAATTTCCTGGTTTATGGATTAGTAGAATAAATGCTTTTGACCGGGAGGTCACTGGTTCAAGTTCTGGAAACAGTCCCTTTGCCATGTGCAGATAAGACTGACTACATTTATCCTCCCAAAACCTTGCTAGATGGGAGTCTTGTGCGTGAATTGCACTTACGTAGTAATTATTCTATTATGGCATGTCTAGTAACTTGTGAAGGACATAGTTCTTTAGATCACTAGATGTAATGTTCTTATTTCTAATCAGTGTTCTGGCAAATGCAGGCTGGCATGACACTACGAAAAGATGTTAAAGAAGTGCGATTTTCTGAAAAAATTGTAAGCCTTTTCTATCTCCTTCCTTTTAGTTTTCTATATGGTTTAAATGTTTTAGCAAACTTATTTCTTATCAGAATTATCTACTACCATAAATTAAGCCTAGTAGCATGTAGTTTTTACTAGGTTGCCAATTGTGAGCTGGAAGCCCTTGTTTGTTCTGGCAATAGTGAATTCTCTGTACTTGCTTTCTACGAACTAGCCCATAACTTTTAGCATCTAACTCAAACAAGTGCCCTGTTGAAGGCAAAATGAACCATTCAAGTTTCAACTTGTATGGATAAATGTTGAACCTGCAAGATAGTATGTCTTTATAGTGTATATATGTGTGTGCATTGGGGCTAACTATGGTGTGTGGATTCTGAGTGAGTGTCATGTTTTACTAACTCATCCTGCAAAAGCAAAATTTGACGGATTGAAATTTCTGCTGTTGATGTTTTCAGGAAGCAAAAGACCTGAAGAACAAAGCAGATATGATTAGAAAGTTAATGGATAAGGGTTATCGAGTGAAGGTACTCGTCTATAGTTTGGTTTTGAATTAGATTTTCTTTTGACTATATTGTCTCTACAGTATTCAAGGAACAATGTTGTAATTGTAAGTAATTGTGTTTGCACTTATGATGCATGGATATCTTGAAACTATAAGATACAATAAATTTAAGATTCGTATTCAAAAATTCAAATTAAGAATATTTTTATCAAATATTAATATACTTTTTATGAGATTAATTTTTGTAAGTATATAATTGTCATTACTAATCAATTAAATTTGTCTAAAGTACTATTGTTATTTTTAATTTACCATATAAGAAAAATATATAACACAAGTTATGCAATACATATTATATTAAAAGGAAATATACATATTAAAATATGTATTTCACAAAATAATAGAAATAAAAAAAATATTATTATATGATATATCAATACAGCTTTAGGATAAATAATAGAAATTCATTATATTATATATCTATGAAGTATGTTTTTTTACTAGTAATAATTAGTTATCAATATAATAAATGAATGAAAATTTATGTGCTCTATTAAAAGAAATATTAAAATATTAACTTGACACTACGATTATAATATAAGTTTAAGTGATCTTGATGAGAAAAGACTTTATTTTAAATAGATACTAAATACTAACTTTAGAGTGAAAATTTAAATAGCTTTAGGTGATATTGGTAAAGTAAATAGTTGAAATACTTTTCATAAAATTAAAAAAAATAGAGAAATGGTAAGGCAAAACCAGCAATTGACATATTGGAAGGCAAAAGGGGGTGATGACGTATTTTCTAATCATATATTTTCAGAAAATCACATAGCTTAATAGTATAGGATATTTTAATATTTATTTTTTTAAATAAAACCATAATGGATACTGATAGGATACATATCCTTACTGTTTCTGAACGTGGCTATCAGTTACTGTGTATTATGTATTGAATTGGTTAATGACTTGTCCGAAATATGACTGTTTTTTTTTGTCTATTTGAAACAGTGCAAGATATCAGGCAAGGAAAATCAGGACTTGACAGTATTATTTTCTCCCCTGCTTGCTCTGGTATGATGATTCTTACTTTATTCTGGTTTTTTTCTGTCTGAACTGTATTGTAAGATTTCTTTATTATACTTTTGTCTGCAAACCCTTCATTCTACATTTAAAAATTTATTTGCAGATGGAAGATGTGTGCGTTGTGGAAAGTGGACCATCTATGGCAAAAAAAGATGCATTTATGATCGTCAGACACATTAAGTTTGGGGCGAAGAAAAGTGGGAAAAAATTTCAAAATGCAGCAAATGCTAAGACTCAGGAAGGTAATATGGAGACTTCAACAGCCAATCCTAGTGATTCTGTTGAATATGAGAGTCATGCAGAATCTGGATATGAAACGGAGGAGAACCCCTCTGATGCTGACATGCTTTCTAAAAGTTCCTGGTCTGCATTTAGCAGTAATGATCCAGTATCTCCTACTGTGTACGAAAATAGGTATAGGAGAAATAATCAAGGTGAAAATAATGCACAAGTGCCTCCTGCTGTGACTGAGAATAGGTACAGAAGAGTAGAGCCAAGAAACAGATACCAGCAAGCATCAAATAGTACAGGCAGTAACAACTATCAAGGTCCAGGAACAAGAGATGCATTCAGGTCGTCGGCGCCACCGCCGAACTGGAATCAGCCGCGGCGAGCACCGGTGAATGGTAATGTTGATACCGGAATGGAAAATAACAGGCAAGGTTTTACTCCCCCTGGATCAAGACATTCAATGCCTTCCCATGAGAATATCCACAATCATCCTTCAAATGCTTCTAATAATACCACCCCTAGACCTGGTTATGGCAATTTTAGAGGTCCAAATCATGCTGGTGCTCCCAATACCACAAGACCTCCTAGTTATGGCTCTTTCAGTGCTCCAAATGATGGCATCCCCAAGCATCCCAGTGCTCCCAATACTCCCAAGACCTTCTAGTTATGGCATTTTTAGTCCTCCAAAATGCCCTAAGACACAAGCTGTAAGAACAAGGATGTATCAGAGGTATCAGTCCTCAACAAATAAGGGATATCAGCAACAAAAGTTGCATCAAAGTTGACCTACATAGGATGGTTAATATATTTGAAGTACAAATTTGGTGCAATGACACAATATACTCTTTAGAAACATGAAGCAATGGGTGACAGACATCCTTCACCCCACAGTGCTTGCTTGCAGCTGTATTTTATTTACCTTAGATGACCTATGAAAAGGTCTATTTGGTGGGAATTTTGCATCATCTAATGTTGGTAGTTTTAGAATGGAAGAACAGTTTTGGATTGTTTATTATATTTGACTGCAGAGACGTGGAATTTTTTAACTATCCACTCATCACTGGGAATTTTCATCAGTGGTGCTTGTCTTTTGCCCCTCCCACCTAAGCATTCATTCTTATGAATAATGTTATTAACATTTGTAAGAATTATTTTAAGAGTTATGTTTGTGGTGATTTTTAATTGATTAATGATTTAACAATCTTTATATTAACAGAATATGAAAATTAAACTCGGTATTTGTTGTATAAATCTGTAGTCCCATCAATTCAACTTGATAATTCTCTAAAACTTCAAATTAATCAAAAATATTTGAGCTTCCTTTTTGCATTGTTAGTCCCAGAATTATTGAATTATTTTAGCTTTATATTCAACTGGAATTTATGAAAACTTTCGAAACAAAATTCTGAAATAAATTGAAATGATTGTAAAAGCATGAAATTAAATTCCAAAATTCACAGATAACCCCGTTACAGGATTTGCATGATAGCTGAATAAATTTTAACCAATACTAAATATTTTATTAGAGAATTTATTATCTTGTGAAATCCCATAAAAAGTAAGCAGTGAATGAGTAGTGGAAAGAGCAGTGTGAGAAGTAATTTCCTTGTTGGACTTCAGGAAGTGGGAGCTGAACTGGACTGGGTTTTCAGAAGCCCATTCTTTAAAGGCTCAAATTCGGTCCATGTTAGACGCAATAATAATAATAATAATAATAATAATAATAATAATAATAATAATAATAGTTAAATAAAATTAGTAGAAAATATTACTACTAATTGATGTGTATTATGCAGCCTAAGTATAACTGTAACACTGCACATTCCACCTCACATTTTGATTCTGATTTGAGGAGAGAATGAGGGAAGTTTTTGAGTTTGATAATGGCAAATGGTAACGCGCAGCAACTATTGAAGAGTGTTTGTCTGCTTTCTCCTCTGCTGTGTTTTTCAGATTTCGCCACGCAAACCCTAACGCTTCCAATTTGCAATCGCTTCGCTCAATAGGTTATTTGTTATTATTAATCTTGTTTTTTTAATCGTTCGCTTTTCCAATTAGGTTTCCATTCAGTTGTTATGCATTCACCGAAGATTTCACGCCATTAATTTAATTACTTTTGCAGATTTTGACCGAAACGAGCTGTATAATACAGTGTTGGAGTTTGATTAGTAGAGTTATGATGGATTTTGACGAGTACGAGTATTTAGAGAAAACGGTTGAAAATGCTGAAGTTAAGAAGGAGAAGCATAGGACTAACGGTAGTGACAGAAGTGTGAAGTCCGAAGAGAGAGGGCATGGTCGGAGTTCTAAGCATAGGAGTGATGAGAAGGATGATGAGGAGGTTGAACACCATTCTAGGCATTCAAAATCTGGAGATGATTCCCGCCATTATGAGAGGAAGAGAGAAAGAAGCTCGTCTCGTCATGGATTACCGTCCAGGGAGGGAGAGAAGGAGAAGGATCAGCACAGAAGCTCTGGGGGCAGTAGGGATAAGAAGAGGGATAGGGACAGAGACCATGAGAACAAGGATATGAAGAGAGGTAGGGAGAGAGACAGAGATCGCGAGCGCGACCAAGAAAGGGATAGAAGGGACCGAGGAAGTGAGAGTGAACAGGAACACCGCAGCAGAAGTAGATCCGAAAGGCATCGGGGTGATCTGGATGACAGAGACAGAGAAACAGTTCTTGATAAAGATTTCAGAGACAGAGAAAGGGTGAGGGAACCAAGGGAACGGGTTAGAGAAAGCAGGTATTCTTTCACATTAAAGTTTTATTCATTTTAGCTGCTGTGGTAGATTGACTGTGATAGTTATTGACTTCCTACATCCGTTGTAAACAGGGATTATGTATATAATGATTTCTTTCTGCTGCATCTCATCTAGAGAATTAACCTCCTCTGTCTGGACGTGCCTATATACTTAAACAATATTGCCCATTTTCCCTTTAGCAGAGCATTGGATATGAAAAGGATGCAGAAATGCTACTGACTTGAATACCACTTAATTAATGATGACTAAGAGTATGTTTGGGCAAACTTTTTCATCAGGACTCCTAGGAGGAAAAATATGAAGTAAAAAATGAAATTGACTTCTCCACAAGTTAAATTAGCTTATGTACGAGGTAAAAACTAAAATTTGGAGAAGTTATATGAGAGTTTGTACATCTTTTATGCAAGAACCAATTTTAACTTACGGAGATAGCTATGCCCCCATGAAACTCCTTCACATTCGTCATATTCATTGCCAAAATGAGATTCCCAAGTTTCATGTCTATAAATGTGACATGAACAATTTGTAGGTGGGGGACTATGTTTGATATCAATCGGGGAGAAGTTTTTCTTTCAATCTGTACTTTTAATCTGTTAATCTTAGATGATCAGAAATGTGTTATCCTCTTAGCTATCAGGCTTAATCTCCTACACGTTTTTATAAATGGTATTTATTCGTTGTCCTGCTTTACCGGACGTCATCGTTATTTGCATTGATGCCCATGAGCTTGTCTTTGTGAAGAAGGTTGCTCTCTTGCCTCTCATCTCTATTTTGAGGGTTGTTGTAGGTTTTGTTTTACTGTTTGTATTGATTATAATATCTAAACTGGATTTGAGAATAGTGGTTTTTGAGTTGCATATAGTTAGTTGTGCTGTTTAACAGCATTATAGCTTCTGAATATTGAATGTTAGATTTTAGGAACACGTGGATATGGTAGAAAGGTCATCAAATAATCTTTCTAGCCACTGGGCCTGGTACTGGAACCTTAGGTCATTGGTTTCAAAAGTTTATCACTCCTGGACTCTATTTGAAAGCATGCATTGCAACCATCATTGTTGAATGGTCGTTGTAGCAGCGGTGATGCCATGCTATTATAATCCTTCCCTCTTCAAATTAGTTGCTTAATTGCATTTATTCTGTTGCAGAAATGCTGGTGACGGAGTAATGGGCAATGCTTAAGAGAAGCAATTCATCTTCTGATGCCTGTGGACAAAAGCAATGTTCATTTGGCTACATGTTGATTACTGTTTCTGTCACTGCATGTACTAAATTGGTGTCTCTGTGATTAATTGAAGAAATATTAGATTTTAGAAACTTCTCCAATTCATGGCTTTTCAATTTTGTTATACAATTGGTTCATGGGGTTTTGGAGTGAATGAAGTCCACTAAACGAGATGCTCTAGCCTTAAATAACAGATGAAGTTCCTAAATCTGGTTTAAAATCTACCATCAGATAGAGTCCAACAGTTCTGTTGTTTATGTCCAGAACTGGGTGCTCCATTGCAACATTAATTTTTTTTGTTCACATCGCTGGCACCTTGCTGTGATGTGATCAATGTGATTAAAGGCCTTTATTTTTTTATATTATTGTATTCTATTGATTTGCCAATTGCATAGACAGGGTGGTTTTTTTTGTGTACTCTGTTGTCCTATTGCTGTTGATTATTTCCTTCTGTTTTATCGCATCACTAGCGATGTCCTATATAAAAATATTTTTTGTGCATTATAAAGGTTGCATTCTCTTTATGCTTATGGTTCTCTTACTCAGTATATATAAGCTTTTAACAGGTTTCAACTTAATGCAATTAGGTCCCTCACTCTCGTTCTGCCATCAATCCAAGTTGGTGATGCTGTTTCAATATAAGATTTTGTTTTATTTATAGAAGGTACAAAATCTTGTGTTAATAGCAATTGGATGATATTCATCCCCTTTAATTACCGTTTCCATCAATCCACGGGTTTGATTCTTTTTGAGTTCAAGTAGCAAAGTCATAAATTAAAACCTATGCTACCTGGGGATTTAATGTTGACTTAATTTAGTTCCGTGCAGGCCTGTGTTCACGTGGATTTGGGCTTTGTACATGTAAAGACAATTTGCTGCCATGTTGCGAATTTAAGGAACATGAGAATTTTGTGTTGGGGAATATGGTTTATGCAATAGTTTGTTAAATAGATGTTATTGTTATTTTCAAATCTGAACTGCTATAAAGGGATTGCATGTATTCCAACAACTTGGGCTATAATTTTGTGCTTTTATCATGTTGTAGGCGACACAAAGAGAAAAAGGAAGAAACAACAGAACCTGATGCTGATCCTGAAAGAGATCAAAGAACTGTGTTCGCCTATCAGGTATTCCAAATACATCTGGAATGCAATCACATGATCTGTTCTTAATATTTCATTAACTGCCAGATCTAATCTTCAAAACGTTTTCTCAGATTTCTCTTAAAGCGGATGAAAGAGATGTATACGAGTTCTTCTCAAGGGCTGGCAAGGTCATTCTATATTTCAATTTTTTTGCTGACAATAAAATCTCTTTCCTATGCTATGGTAGCTTACTTTGATTTTGGAGTTTAATGCATGAAAGTGAACTGTGGAACAATTATTGGAAAACTGTTGTTTCCTTTTGACATTTTTATTGTAATAGATCCTTGTCTCCCTTAAATAATGTAAGAGAATAAATAAGAGATTGCCAGATGAAAATAAATCTGAGGCATGGAATGCATTTCTCTGGCAGAGCATCAAAAGCAAATCTATTGTAGTTAACGACATGAATTTATTTTAATTCCTTGATAGTGTAATGAATTTTACACATCAGTAAATCGTATAGCATCTCATGTTTAGAAAATGTGAACTGCAATATGCATGTGAAATTACATTCATATGATGTTGCACCTTATTGCTTACTGATAGTGTATATAGTTTTACATTGTTAGCTGTACCAAATTTAGACTCATACCTTTTGCTGTGTTTTTGTTTTTCCTTTTTCCCCCCTTTTTTATTGTGGTTGCAAAAGGTAGATGTCCTTCGACCTATGTTTTATTGACATATCTAGTTTGCTATTTTTAGGTACGAGATGTTCGCTTGATTATGGACCGCAATTCAAGGCGTTCTAAGGGTGTTGGGTAAGCGCAAGACAACTGTGATCTGACCTAAATTAAATTTGTACCTCTTAGTTATGTATGAAAAAGCATCATCAAAAAGGCAGTTGGGAGCAGAGTTAGCTTTTATATAAATATATGATATTATATTTTGAAACTTGTACCTAATCTTTGATTTGTAGGTATTTGTACAACTTGCTCTAAATTAGTTTTTATGAATTCTGTGAACAATAAATTAGGGTTGAACAAATGTATTCCCATCTGCTGTCCATTGTGTTAGTAGTTTAAGAAGGGCTCTCTCATGGTTGAGTCCGCTTCTCACTTTCACTGTAGGTCAATAGAAGTAGTCTTTTGAGTCTACACCGTTGTCTTAATCCTTCATAAAGGTCCATAACACAGTGATGGTCTAAATTAACTCCTTTAATGTTCTTACCTAATGTTCTCCCACATATGTAAGTATGCATGGATACATGTATGTATGAAAATATATCTATGAATTGTAGAGCTTGTTTGAATCTAAAGAAAATAATGATTTTTATTGATGAACCATAAATCTGGAATGCTGTGCCACTGTTGTATTGTAGCAGCCTCTGGCTAGGGTTAGAGGATACAAAATAATTTCCCTAGATATTTGAGAGATCAGGACTCTCCTTCTAAGATAAGAGTCAAATACTTTCTCAAATGATAGGATGAATTCTCTCTCAATCTCACCTCTTTATTTGCGTGTAATATGCTTTGTTTCTTTTACTATCTCAGTCTAGCCAGCTAACCTAACCTAACTAAACTCTCTCACTAATAGACACTAACTAACTATCAACAGGTATCTATCAATCTGATTCTCAAAAGTATAAATCTCTATAATGATAACGATCCTTGTTGTTTTCCTTCTTACAATGCATATATAGAGAGACGAGGGTGTCTATTTACATTATAATGTGACCAGGTTACTTGTTACAATCATTTTGTCAATAGCTATAATTAAAAAAAAAAAAAAATAATTATAAATATATATTTAAGGTAGATGGTGTAAACCTCATCTTTATTGGCTTTGTATATGACTATGTACTGCTTTCTTTTATGCAGGTATATTGAGTTTTATGATGTCATGTCTGTCCCCATGGCAATAGCACTTTCAGGCCAACCTCTCCTAGGTCAACCAGTGATGGTGAAGCCATCAGAAGCGGAAAAGAATTTGGTTCAGTCCACAACATCTCTTGCTAGTGGATCCACTGGACTTACAGGTCCTTATTCTGGGGGAGCAAGAAGGCTCTATGTTGGAAATTTGCATATCAGTATGAGTGAAGCTGATATTCGTCAGGTGATCACTTGTTTCTTTTGTCCTTAGAAAATTTATTGGTGCATTTTGTGATTGAGTTTCGAGAACTAGTTGATTGAAAGGGGTCCTCATTCATGATGCAATGCAAAAGTTGAATGAAATTGGTTCCTGAACTGAGAAATTATCTGCTCCTTTTCTTTTGCCTGTGCCTCTTCTTTTCCTCTTGTTACTTTTCTTTCTGATTACTTGAAAGTCAATATTTTGCTTTTGTCTGCAGTTTGATAATAGTATATAATATATTCCAATTGATTGTATTATTCTTTTAAACACCCTTGTTAATTTGTTTAGGTGTTTGAAGCATTTGGTCAGGTTGAGCTAGTCCAGCTGCCACTTGATGAAAGTGGGCACTGCAAAGGTTTTGGCTTTGTACAGGTGAATTTTGTGACTAGTAGCAATAATTGAGCGATTGCTCGCTCTACATGGAAACTTTCAATGATTTTAAATCATGGTAGAACTTCTCTGTAGACCCAAATCATGGTAGAACTTCTCTGTAGACCCAGTGGAGTCATGATCTACTCATGAATGAAGTTGCTACTGGGTTCTGATACCATTATATATACCACTAGCTTTATCATAATCCTTTTCGTAAGCTGCAGTTTTTCCAGCTATGTAGGTTAACTAAACTGTTTACTGTAGTTTGCACGCCTTGAAGATGCAAGAAATGCTCAGAGCTTGAATGGTCAATTAGAGATTGGTGGTAGAACAATCAAGGTACTGTTGAATTGTTCATAAATCTAAGTTGGTAGACCTTCTTTTAGTAAAATTAGGCTTTATAAGTTTGGGTCCTATTAAATTTTATAAAATGTGAATGGTTGAAATGTCATAATGAGCAGTCAGCTTATGGACTACTTTTAATTTGCATCTTGATCTTGTGCTATATCTAACTGAATGCATAGAATATGTAGCAAACTAGTCTGAGTAGTAACGCATTCTGATTCTGGCGGTTAGGTTGCTGAACTGATGGAGTCTTGATTGAATCCTTGTACCTTTTATATGCTAAGTTGCTAACTAGACCAGTTTCTTGGAAATAATTTTGGCCAGTTAGTGAATCTTGTAGATGATTTTACTTTACTTTGGGTCTGGGGAGTCCTGTAATTTGTACTCATCTATGTTACCTCAGGCAAGGAACCATAAGATCAAGTAATTTATTATTTTTTCATTTGAACTGGACTTATTTATCTGTATGTAAACTTTGAGATGTGTTTACTGACCAATCTTAAATGAATTAGGTATCGGCTGTTACTGATCAATCTGGAATGCAAGAGGTTGGAGGAAATACTGGTGATTTTGATGATGATGAAGGAGGTGGCTTGGTAAGTAATCTATTTATGAAGAAAACTGGTTATGAACTATTAAAATTTTACTGAATTACACATCTTCCTGATGTTTACAAAGCCAACATGGAACTCCACTAATGCAGTGTAAGTTGAAGCAGTCATATTTCACAGCAGAGTAATCATATTCCATTGGTGTGGTTATACTGTAATTGAATTTGGGTGCTCTATTACTTTGTGCTGGTGTAATCTACACTTTATTTCAAATATATATGGGAAGCTGAATGAGTATTCTGAGGATTTTTACTCATTTATGTGGTCAACTAATATCTTGGGAACTAGTGCTAGCTATAAACTTTACGTGTTTTAGACCTGAAAGATTGGCTGTTCATGTACTGAAATCTGAATATTAGAAGATTGGATTTTTTTTAGTAGCGTTTATTAATCTTAGTAATTTAGAAAATTAAATTATCAAAGGGTCTGCGGTTAGTCGTTACTAGGTTTGAATTTAGACCCTGCTGTCTTCAGCAGATTATAGTAGTATAGTGCTGGAATTGAAGTATACCGATTTTTTTTTTGCACCTGAAAAAAAGTCTCCTCTCCATATTTCTTTTGGTAAATACAAAATTACAATGATATTGATATTCAAAAAACCACTATCAATGCGAATTATTAGCTTCACCAAAATATTCATTTCTGTTTGAAAATTTGTATTAACTGGTACTTTTTATTTTATTTGTTGATTATAATAGATTTAAATCGTTTTAATTTTAATAGAAGTCACACCGTTTTAGCTGACCTTTCTGAAATTTTCAGTCCTTGAATGCATGTTCTCGAGCAATACTCATGCAAAAGTTGGATCGTAGTGGCACTGCATCAAGGTTTGTCCTCTGCCATTTTGGGTTTTCACATGTTAAGATCAATATTAATAATCATTATCTCACTCGTGCATTTCTTGACAGCATGGTTAGTTCCCTGGGTAATTCTGTTGTCAGCAACACAGGTCTTAATCTACCAGCAGCTGGAAACATACTCGCAGCTGTGCCCGTGGGTTCTCCCCTTTCTTCTATTCCTGCAGTATCTGGATTGGCAGGTGGAGGTCTCCAAATTCCCACGGCTACAATTCCTTATATTGATACAATCGGTGTTCCAAGTGAATGCTTAATGTTAAAGAACATGTTTGATCCCAAAGACGAGGTGGTTAAATAGCACCTATACTTCGTATTTTTGTTTCATCTTTTTTTTGTCTAATAATATTATCGGCATGATGTGTTGTAGACCGAACCAGATTTTGATTTGGATATTAAAGAAGATGTTGAAGCAGAATGCTCCAAGTTTGGGACGTTAAAACACATATATGTTGATAAGTGAGTAAACTAGTAATCATTTAGTTATCAGACTACAAGATTTTAGGCGTTTTCATTTATTTATTATTTTAATGATCATCAGGAAGAGTGCTGGTTTTGTCTACTTACGTTTTGAAGATACCCAATCTGCAATAAGTGCTCAGCGGTCCTTGCACGGAAGATGGTTTGCTGGGAAGATGATCACTGCGAGCTTCATGGTACATTTCATCACCTTTATTTCTCTTGTTTTATTCTTTGGATATCCACAAAATTGATGAACATCTTTTCCTGAACATATAATTATAAATCCTGTTTATGCTGGCAGGTGCCTCAGTCATACGAGGATAAATTCCTAGACAGCAGATAAATTGATGAATTGTTGCATGATGAGGAATCTCGTGGCCGAAATAATCATCTTCAGAATCATGTAACGGCTTTTACTTGCCTTGGATTGGTTAAAATGTGCAGGTATTACTTGCATCATTTGTTGGGGGTGTTGGTTTCTGATAAAAGAGTCTATTACAGTATTACTGTTGTGGCTTGGCAGTTTTATTGATTGGAGCAGGGGTTTTGTGAAGCTATAAACATTATGTAATTCAAATTCGGCTGATGCCAATCACAGTTTTGATGTATCCGATCTCTGTGTGTCCATTAGCATAAGCCTGAATGGAACCCACGATACTCAGTTGGTTAACATGTTTTCGACTACGTAAATTACTTTTTTCCATGATTTTTTTTCTGTTCCCTTAATCGAGCGTTGGAAATGTTTAAATTGTGAATGTTTGGATTGTGGAATTTGAGAATATGTTTTAGATTACGTAAGTTGGAATATATTTTTAGATTACGGAATGAAAAATGTATTATAAATTATGTAATTTAAAATATGTTTTCATTTTAAAATCATAATAAATACATAAATGTAACTAATTAAAGATTAAGCGATAAAGAAGAGTATTAATTAGAATAAAATTTAATGTTTTCTTTAACTCAAATATTTTAAGTACATACATTTTGATGGAATCATATAAATAAATAACATAATTGATAACAAAGATCGTATTAGATAAGATGAATTAAGTTTTTGCTTAGACTGGCAAAAGGGGGAATGGGAGGGAAGTGTTACTCATGACAAGAGCTATTTTTCTTGTCAAACAAGGATATCATATCACTCAATCATTCCTACTCAAAGTGTATTCTCTCAATAATTGCTCTGATTGTGAGTGTGACATAATCCATGACGACAACAGTAGCAGCTTCTCATTTCCTTCCGCTCAAATGTGCTCACATGTAACGTATCTCTTTCATCACCAAAGTTCACTGTGCCAGCCTCCTATTCATCTTTATCCCACTAAAATATAAACATTAACAAACACACTCGTATATATATATATATATATATAAATACTACTTAGCTGTATCACTCAATCCAATTCAAGGGAGAGACAATACTAGTAATGGAAAGAGAATTAGTTGAAGATATTGTGATTGTGGGTGCTGGAATTGCAGGCCTCACAACATCCTTAGGACTTCACAGGTATCTTTTCCACTTCCATTTTTCTATGTCTTCATTATTCTCTTATGTTTCATTTATTCTCACAGGTTGGGTATCCCAAATTTGGTGTTAGAATCTTCGGATACTTTGAGGGTCACTGGCTTTGCTTTGTCCATATGGCAAAATGCTTGGAAGGCTTTGGATGCTGTCGGTGTTGGAGACATCCTCCGCCACCAACATCTCCAGCTCAATGGGTAAGTGCACGCACATGCTTTAAACTTTCTCATCTTTGTATTGTTCATTTTTCTGTAAACTAAACTACTGGAATTGGACCACAGGATTGTCACCACTTCATTGGTTACAGGGCAACAAACAGCAGCCTTGCCTTTCAGAGCAAATCAACAGTAAGTATACTCTATGAATTAGTGTGCCTAAATGTTTCAATTAAGCTTAAAACTGACCTCTATGATTTTATTCTTTTCGGGATAATTATTCAGTTTATACACGTTGTAGAGGCCATGTTTCTTAAATTTGATCCAAATTGGTGTTTTTGTGATGTTGTAGAGATATTGAAATTCGGTGTGTTAAAAGGAGGTCAATGTTGGAAGCCCTTGTCAATGAGCTTCCCAAAGGCACCATCAGATATTTGTCAAAAGTTGTTGCTATTGAGGAATCTGGCTTCTATAAGATAGTCCATCTTGCTGATGGGACAACCATCAAAACCAAGGTAAATAGTATATGAGCAAGGATATTTCATGTATAAGAAGCAAGCAACAATTATGAATCCAAGTCAATGAACTTCAATTAATACAATTTGCAATTGAAAAAGGTATTGATTGGGTGTGATGGAGTGAACTCCTTGGTGGCAAAGTGGCTAGGCTTCAAGAAGGCCTCTTTTACAGGAAGATATGCAATCAGGGGTTGTGCAGAGGTCAACAGCAGTCACGGGTTAGAGCCCAGGTTCATACAGTACTTTGGCAAAGGTTTTAGAGCTGGTGTTATTCCTTGTGATGAGAAGGCTGTCTACTGGTTTTTCACTTGGACACCAACCAGCCAAGGTGAATTTCCAAATACACAAGTTCTTCATTGTGGAAACTTTGATTGCAAAAAATAACATTCATTCATTCATTCATTCATTCATTCACTATATATGCCTATTATCTTATGACATTTAACATGATTGATACCATTGTCTTATTTAATTTATTTGTTCACTTTTTTGTCTAGTAGAGAAAGAGCTAGAAGAGAACCCTGCCAAACTGAAACAGTATGTGTTAAAAAAACTTGAGAATATGCCAAGTGATGTCAGATACTACATAGAAAAAACTGAACTGGATGCCTTCCTTTTAGCTCCATTGAGATATAGGCATCCCTGGGAGCTGATGTTGGGGAATATCAGCAGAGGCAATGTTTGTGTTGGTGGTGATGCTTTCCACCCCATGACTCCTGACCTTGGTCAAGGAGGGTGTTGTGCCTTGGAAGATGGGGTTGTTTTAGCAAGGTGCCTAGCTGAGGCCTTCTCCAAAGAGCCTGGAAAACATGGCAAAGAGAAGGATGAGGAAGAGGAGCAATACAAAAGGATTGAGGAAAGCTTGAAGAAATATGCAAAGGAGAGAAGATGGAGAAGCATTGATGTCATTGCTACAGCTTATATGGTTGGTTCTATTCAGCAAGCTGAGTCCAAACTGGTTAGCTATTTCAGGGATAATATTTTGGCTTCATTTTTAGCCATTCAGTTGTTCAAAAAGTCAGGTTATGATTGTGGAAAACTAAATAATTCTTAGTAAGATGGAAATAAGTTTCAGTGATGAAAATAAGTTGACTTGTTTACCATGACAGATTCAGAGGGAACTAATTTTGATATTAGTGTCCTATTGTATTTTTCCTAGCATGGTATTAGTAACACAATTATTGAGTAATCTCACTTAAATACTAATTTCTATTCCTTAAAACTAATGATTATGGTATCTATCACAGCACATAACTCATTAAGAAAATCATTTTAATCTTTTTATCCAACCCCCAAGTCATGAGTAATCAATTTAACATTTAGAAATTACCAATATTTATTTTTAATGCTTATAAACTCTCATTTAAATAAAATAAAAAGAATCCAAACATCACCATCCAAACAAATAATACCTATTTAGTAAGCTAGTAGAAAGTAACTATCTTTTATTATTTTACATTTCGGAAAATCTATTTCAAAATAAATATGAGACGATTCAATAAATTAATTGAGTGCAATGAAAAGTAGCTTAGAGTATAAATAATTGTTTTTCCACCATCTTTATCTGATCCACAAGACCAATGCAGTGTTCACTGTCATTTGGCAATTACTACATGATTTCCATTATTTTAAACTGTGGAGAGGTGATTGTATGGATTTGTATGGTATCGATTATTTTAAACTGTGGAGAGTTCTTGTATGGATTTGATTGGATTTGAAGAGTTAAAACAGAGAATTTGAACTGAAAGTATATATTTTTATATTAAGATAAAAAAGTGAGAATAAAAGTTTTGAAAGTATAAATATCTAGATTAAGAAAACAAAATGATGAGAAAGAAAGTTTAATAAAATTTGTAAGGGATGTGATTCAATTATTATTGATATTATTTTATAATTTTATTATTATTATTATTATTATTATTATTATTATTATTATTATTATTATTATTATTTATGATTTTATTATTTTTAGTTTTTAAATTTAATATTTTTATAATTATCTTATTTTTATTATTGTTTTTAAATTTATTATTAATATTTTTATTTTATTATTATTATTATGTTAGATTATATAATTAATTATACATTTTATTATAATATAAATATAATATTAATAAATTTAAAATAAAATTTGATTATATAAAAAATATAATATATATTTAATATAATAATTATATCTATAAATATAATAAAACATTTATTATTTAATAAAATGTTTATTATATAATCTATATGTTTATTATATAATATATATACGGTAACTTTTCTAACAAATCTTTCTATGCGAAGAAAAGTCTTAGTTTTTTTCTCGTACTTTAATAAAATTTTTATTTTTTTATTATAGTGCTTTCTTCGCTTTTTCTATCCGCACCATCTATTTGCGGAAAGTTGCTGTGGGTGGAAATAAATGAAACCTAAAGATAAATAACATCCCACTTTTTTCCTAAAAGTAAACCTTTGAAAATAAAATTTTAACATTCGTGATTTTTTTTTTAATTTAACATTTCAGATAGCCCTTGTCAAGATTATTAAAAATTTAACATACACTATAAATTCTTTACGAAAAGCTTTAAAATTTTAACATCTGGGAAATTATCTTGTAGGAAAGTTTTTCAAAATTATAAATTAAATATATGTTAATAAATATGAAAACAGTAAATAACAACTGTCCCAAAAGTATATACATGCATGAAACTAAAACTATGTATTAAAACTCGTTTACAACATGCAAGAATCACAATCACAACATCACCAACTCATTTATGATATTAAAATGATGGCATTGTTGAGTTGAAGCCACTTCATCACTGTCATGTCATTGCTTCCTTTCCATCACTGTGTGTTTCTGCTTTTTACGTTGTACTTTATTTTTTTATACAATAACTAGAAGGTGTCGTTCTTCTGACAGATCCCTCGTACCTCTTGTTTCAACGCACTATAACTTTACCCAACTTAGTATTTCAATACGAATCAAACAACATTATTGGGAGGATGCATCAAATAACTAAAAATTGCATTAAAACAAAAGTTCTTATCTTATCCGTGAAAAAGAAGACAACTTTGATTAATTTATGTTGGAGGGTCGCCAATTTCTTTTTTGTCATTTCTTAAAATTCATTGCAAATAGCCAAAAATGATAATCTTTTAGTAGAAATTTTTTGATGGGAAGATATATACGTAGAAGTGTATGAAAGGATGATGCTAAATGTCTTTATCAAGACTCATCAACCAGGCATATTATATCAATAACTAAAATTTGATACTAATTCAATCTTATAAATCTGGCGTGAAATTTGCACTTATTTTATAAACTATTAAAAGACTTTATCTCTAGTCAATGTGAGATCTTCAACATATCCTCTAACATCAAAACTGCTCAACTCATGTATAAGACTATATTTTTTAAGAATAATTTGATAACAACCCGATAACTTTTAACATATTCTTAGTAGCTCTTATTTCAAACGTAATATGAGTATTAAAACAAAATTTTTTATCTTATCCATAAAAAAGAAGACAATTTTGATTAATTTCCGTTGGAGAGTCATCCATTTCTTCTTCTTCTTTGTCATTTCTTAAAATTCATTACAAAATAGAAAATTTTTGTAGTTCTTAAAATTCATTGTAAAGTAGAAAATTTTTGTAGAAAAAATTTAAATAGAGGTTGTATGAAGGGGTGATGATTATCCAAAAAAACAATCTCTTTTTGTGATGCTAAATGTTTTATAGGAGAGGTTATAATTCATGTTCTTGGTGGGAAACAATATTTGATGGAAAATTATCAGTTTGTTTTAAGGCTGGTATTTACTTCAAACCTAGTGAATTTGTATGTTGTAATTAGAAAATATGTTTACTTCAATAATTTCAATAATAGTTAAAATCCTTTCACAAATATCTATTACCATTTTTAGTCTAATAAAAACATAGTAATAAAAACAGAGTGAGGATGCTGATGGCTTCCTAATGTTTGTGCTATAACTCCAGAAATTTATGATAAAAACTAACGACATCGATAACTTTAAAATAGGTAGTTGAAATGTCCTAATTAATCTGCAATATTTTCCATGCTTAAAAGACATAAAAGAAAACCCATAACATCATAATACGAATACTCTCATCATATACAAATACTTAGCAACTCCAATTAGTTAATCAATATTATACATAAAGCATATATACAATGATTGAATAAATTATATGCATACATTGCACACTTCGAACTTTGTATTCATCAGTTGTCTAAAGTATATCTCAACAAATCTACACCAAGAATAAGAAATTTTAAGAAGACAAAATATTTAAATTGGAATATTTTTTTTTTAAATTAAATTATATACAAATGAGAAATATTTTTTTTAAAAAAAATAAACTAATTTAAACTTTCAGGAAACATTAATTAATTATTTTCTATTTTTTTATGAAAAAAACCACTAAAATATATTTGAACAAATTTTTTCATACACATTTTTAGAAAATTAAATAGGATGAACTTTGCTATAAACTATAATTAGTTTATAAATATTTTAAAAAAATATATATAAACAAGTTCTTACAAATTAACATACATAAACTAATTTTAATTTTAAAAAATAACTTTAGTTTCTTTAATTTTTTGGAAACAAGTCGGTCCAAATATATCCTATTATTTACTAATGAGAGTTTTTAGAAAAGACTGATTAATTTATAAACCCTAAAATAAAAGTAAAGATTCCATGCCAGAAAAAAAGTTATGTACATTTGTGCGTGAAACACGCTAGTGTGGTCTTTTAAAAAAATTTAATAGCACCATTAATGGTTTAAGGAAAATACGTGTATACAGTGTATTGAGTTTGGATAAATTAAAAATAAAATAATATATATATAATTAATTTGCAAGAAAGATTAAATCCAAATACGTGAAATGATAGAAAAAAAAAAAAAAAACTTAACTCAA
>Ga0209489_105040_pt1 | contig 23516 bp, 9 predicted proteins | sample SiratrowhiteBW_FD_187527 | JGI IMG/M metagenome (GOLD analysis project Ga0209489, IMG submission 187527) | Root nodule microbial communities of legume samples collected from California, USA - Siratro white BW (SPAdes) (version 2) | ecosystem: Host-associated > Plants > Roots > Nodule | place: USA...
TGTTTGATATATATATATATATATATATATATATATATATATATATATATATATATATATATATATATATATATATATAGGCTTATTTTATGAAAAAAATAATTCTCTTCATATTTAAAATCTACTTAATTTTTAATTTTATACATTTTTTTTTGTTAATAATTGATTTTGAGTGTTAGAAAAAGGATTCGATTGCTAACTCATATTATTTTTATTGAATTTGTGTAAAAAAGCATTGGATTAGACGAAGGAGATTGAAGTTGTGAAGAAGTGAATAAATTTTGGGTAAAAGAAGTCAAGCCGACTTAAGTAGTTAAGACTCACTTAAGAGAACTCGAGAGTAAAGTTAGAGAAATGCGTTCAATGCATATTACATGAGCCCCATGCAAGTTGGACTTCAGAGCTTGGATCTGCAATAGAATCTAATGACACTCGACGCAGGTGACTTGAGTCGGGCACGAGCATTGAATTTGGAATTTATTTAATAGTTCTTTGTACTAGGTTTAGACATCTTTGGCTATTGAAGATTGAAATTTACTTTTGGAAGCCATTCTTAGGATTTCTTGATTCTTCTTCCTATTCTACTTTTCTTTCGTAAGGTTTATTATTTTCATGGTTATGAGAAGCTGAATCCCTTCTTGTTAAGGTTAGGTTATATTTTTTTGAACTCTCATGTAATCATTTTTTATTTAATATTTATACATTTCCCTTCATTTTAATTTTATATATAGTGTATGTTGTGTTGATTCATAACTTGATTATTGATTATTGAGGTATTACAAAATATCACTTGCAATCTAGATCGAAATTAATTTATCAAATGAAAAATCGTGGAATAGAGAATGATTTGTTTGTTGTCTTAAGACCCTTGTGCGATTACAAGACTCATTTATATAATGGATTAATGAATTGACAGTTAATAAATAATGTTAGACTCATCTGTTAAGAAATTAGGATTAAATATTATTGTGGATTGACGTTGATTATTGATAAGAAATAAAATAAATGTTTTTATATATAAGAATGAAGATTAATGAGATCTAATCCTGACAAATTCATCATATTATTATTAATTTTTTTTACATTCAATTATTGATAAAACTATAAAGTATTATTTTAATTGTTTTTTAACTTTCTGCACATAAAATCAATTATGAAATTGTTTATGAATCTGAATTTATTGTAATTATAATTATTGTTTTATATTACCCATATCTCTTAAAAAAGAACGATGATTTTTTACTTATTATATTATATTATGACCGATATAGTTATCAACATAGCAAAAACAATTACCTCTAAGCTTCACAAATAGACACCTCCACCTTAGCTTTATTTATGACTTCAACATAAAAAAAATTATAAACATGCACAGTTTATATTGTTGAAGAAATAAACAAAAAAATGTTGTAAAAGTGATTAGTAATAACTCTACTTCTTTCACCTCGTTTTTAATTATAAGCAAATGAGTCCAAAGAAATAGATTTAATGATGCATATTTGATTAAACGGTTAATATTTTGTGCTTGGAGATATGGAAACTGTACTTGGACAACCACTCTGGCATAACAAAGGCCTTATGGTAACATAATTGATGTGATCTAGGTGTGTGAAATGTCACTGCAAAGAACATAACCTATCACTTTCTCCGATGTGAAAGACAATCTAGTCATATTGCAACTGGATGTTACCAAACATTACAGAAATTGAGGCAGAGGTAAATGACCATGTAATATACTGTTATACTATTTAGCTAGAATTTGGTCATGCTATATTCTACATCAAATTAATATACTGTTTTACTGTCATCATTTATACTGTTAAGACTTCATTATCTTTCTTTATTGGCTTTTCATCACTAAAGTAGAAATGCTATATTACCTGTACAAGACAATGATAATAGACCACTCCTTACAAACCCAACCTAAATTGTATTGGTGAGAGATCATTGACCTTATGGTGAAAGATTGTCCTCCTATTCCAACTACACCAAAGGAAAAGGAAGAATCAGTTAAAACAAACCCTTCCTATAACAACATTATAAAATATGGTAAAAAGTTAACTGAGGAAGCATAACACCTCTAATTCAGCATTAAGGCAATATAGACAAGAAAATTTGAAATTGGAGACTAATGCGCATATATGTGAAAACCCAAAAAATTGAATACACTGAGGAAGACAAATATTTGAGTTGAACAATACGTTTGACTTTAAGCAGCTTTAATGAAATTAATATAGTCCAGGGAATTAAATACTAAAAAATAGATGTTGTGAATTTTTCTCAACTAAATTAAATAATACGGACAACACAACACCATTTGACTGTCCATCTATTGTTGCATGACCATTACCAAGGACCTAACTTCCCTTGCCAAGAATTACATCTTTATTACGTTTGACAGTTGATCACAGAGAAAATGATTGTTGCATGACCAATACCTAGGACCCAATTCGTTTGCATAGTTCAAAGCACATAAATAAAATTCAACACCACACAGAATTGATTGGAATGGGGAAGAGAGAAACTTTTCACAAGAATACCGAAATGCAAAAAACCAATAAACAAACTTACATAGGGTTTCTGTCGGGGGGGAGTTAGTGCAATCTATATAAACCAGCTTCCTCGGTCCACCTTCTGTGTCAATCTTGTTCTTTAATCACAAGATGCCATCACTTCTTGAACTTCTTGCATTTGGTACAACTAAACTTTAAATTTGTAAAGTTTAACTAAACTTAAATTGAATACAACATTAAACTCATTCCTTAACACAGACGCATATGGTGTTCCAACTATTGATGCGAGGTTGGAAGAAACGAATTTAGGGTTTTGAAAAATTTGGGGGTTTCAAACCTCTGATAAAATTTATAAAATGAGAAAATGGACCACGCATTACAAGAAAGGTAAAGAAATTTCACAGTAGTGAATTGAATTTCAAAATCTATTAAACAGTAACAAATATAACTAAACAAAATTGAAACGAGGAATGGAATGAATTAGAACAACTTATGATGTAAATTAATATAATATAGCATTTATTATTTTAGACAACATTTAAATTGGTCACTATAAAAATAAGTGAGGCGTAAAGATGAAAATGTCACACTTTTACAAATGTAGTTTTTGAATCAATATACTTTACGTTTTTTTTAGTCATGGTCATTTAAGTTACAATTTTTCAATGTGGCCTAAAAAAATAGATTACATTGAAAAAGTGCGACATAAAATAATAAAAATGTGTCTATTTTTTAAATTAAAACTAAAAAGCCAAAATCAGACGAATTTCTCCTAACTCTCCAATTCCTCCTAAACCCAAAGACATAACATAATGATGTTCCCTACCTGCAATTACTCTTTGACAAAATCCCAAATCAAGATACCCTAACATGAACCAGTGACTGAGAAAGGTATCACATCCATGTCTATGAACTAGTGACTAAGAAAAGCTTTTATCTCTATTTGTGAACCAATAGCGTTGTTCAATAGCTTTGTCGTTGTGCCTTGGACCATTGGTGAGGTGAAGAATCGGAAGACTCAAAAGTTGATTGGGAAAGAGACATTCAAAGCCATAATTGAAATCCTATCATGAAAGGTACAATTCTTTCATATGAATCAAACATTTTTCACTTTTCTTTGTCTATTACAGTTTACCATCATTAAAACCCTATCGTGAATTGTGTCCTTTAGTTGTTAAATGGATTTTTTTTTTCACTGGAGATATGAAATGTGATTTTGTATTTGATCAAACATATAGTGGATTTAGGTTTAGTTGTTCTTCAATTTTGAGATTTTGTTAGGAGAAGAGGAAAATGAAAGGGTTAAGTTTCAATTGTTGGCTTTCCTTTAACTTATATCGAGGCTGAAAGAAGTCTGATGTTCTTTCTACCTCATTTGAATATAAAATGCAATTGAGTTTTCTGATAATTTGCCTTTGATGTCTTTCAGGTAATATTTTTGGCATAGATAGGTGAATTGTTTATTCGTTAGCTACTATAATAATGTGTATGATGGGGTATATGGTTTATGGAATTTGCTTTTTGATAAGCACGTCTATTGAAAATTCAAGTGCATTTGGGGAAAAAGGTATTTGAGTCTTTGTTTGGGAAAGAAAAGTTTGGTTGAGTTCGTTGTAATGGAAGGATTATGACACCCACAACGTTGAAGAAAAATTAAGAAATTAATGCTTTTGAAAAAGAACATGTCATTGAAATAAATGATATGGCCTTGAAGATTGAAGGTTTGGAGGAAGTGATGAAATTCGTGCTTAAGCAACAAAATCTTGATTTGGAAGAAAATAATATAGAAAAAAATTATGGCACAAACATTAGGCAATGAAAGTAGTGTAGTTGCTCCACGCTCCTCTGTTGCGACTCATGTTCTTGATAATGATAATGAGGCACATATTTGAACCATATAAGTTTGTGAAATGTTTAATACAAATTTTAATAAATAGGAAGAAGATCATGTATTGACTTTGTTGATATTTTTTGTTTTTACTCTTTTGCAGGATGGAGTTCAAGTTCATTTGGAGAAGAGGACATAAAATGAAGAAAAGAAATCAAATATTTTTGTTATATATAAGTTGTAATTTCTGGTAATTTTGAAAGTGTAAAAAAATCAAATATTTTTATTATATATAAGTTAAAATTTCTTGTAATTTTGAAAGTGTTAGGTGACATTGGACTATAGTTTTTAATATTTTCAGTTGTAGCATTTGAAATATACATTATACAAAATTAATTGCATTTTTAAATGTTATGAGTTTTATTAATGTTATCTTCAATTCAAATTTACTAAAAATGATGTAACTGTCTTTAATAGATTTATTTAAATATATTTATATTACAATAATAATGTTCAAAATGAATTAGTAGCTTAATATATTCATAATTTATTTAGAAATGTTATAGATGTTGTATGAAATAATAATTCATATTTCTAAAAGTGTTGATTAAAACCATATAAATTCTATTACAACAATTCAATCATTATGGCTTAAACGTAAATGTAACACTTAAAAAATCATGACATAAAAAATGCAACAACTAAAAAAGTGTGGTCTAGATGTTTGCAGGAAAGGCAACGGTTGAAAATGTGTGGCCTAGACATAGCTAGAAAAGCATGGCCTATTATATTATCCTAAGGCCACACTTTTGAAAAAAAAAATGTGGACTTTGAGCAATGTTCACGCTTGATACACCATAGTAGGAAACCTGTGGCCGAACGATGTCCTAAAGTTAAGGCCACCTTTTCACCTGTTATCTAATGTGATAAATGATGTAGTGACAACTTGAAGGAGAACAGGGAAGACAACTTAAAAGATAGGGTAACCAAAACAAAATAAACAAGATGCAATTCAAGTTTTACTTTATCAACTTTCATTAAATATAATGTTTTATGTAACATCCCATATTTTTTACATAATAGGAATTTTATCACATAGAAATTCTATAATAAGCATAAATACAAATCTAAATATATTCATAAGAGTATTTCAAATTATACTTCTCTACATGAGATTTAATAAAATTATCTTGATACAATAACAAAATAAAATAAAAATAAAATAAAATAAAACTTCTCCATTAGCTCACTAAAGAGTTACACCATCTGCCAAATCCTTTTACGTGTAACACACAATCATCGCATATTTAAAAACAAAACAAACAACATACAAAGAAAAGGGTAAGCTAGAGAGTTTAAAATGCAGAATCATAAAGTTTAAATCTTCTATATTAACCAAAATACCACAACTTAGGCACTCATCAATCATCTCATACATCACACTACCATTTTCATTTATATACCATAGCACATGCTATACATACATTGACTCATATACAAAGACACTTAGACTTTTTTTTCGGAAGACTCATGCATTGAGTTAGACTCAGAGGTTTGTGCCTGTCATACAACTCTAAACTGTGAATCCACACAGCCCCCAAGTCAATGAATCATCAATTTTGTATGACAATAATAGTCTTCTAAGACTTCTCTGACTTGTTATATTTCAAATTATAGTCACTCATCCCAAACCTCCATCGACTCTCACCATCTAGTAATCTTCATCTATGTGACTTTAATATACTAATAGAGTTTGGATACCTCCCTCTCGACAAATCATCAAACAATGTACATCCTAACAATCTCAACACAAGTATCTCATTTCCTAAAGATATTATGTCTCGATTAAAAACCGTACATCTCAATATAATATCATACATTATTCATAATAAAACTAAAGTGCAACATCAAAATAATTCAAGCTCAGCTCAATAACCAATTTCATAGGATCCATAAAATATCAAACATAAAGTTTCTTCATCTTATCACAGACCATGACTCTATCACCATATCAATAATTCAAAATTACAAGCTTCTACTCATCTATATTTCAATAAATTAAAAGAATTATCAAAATTAAGCTACCCAGACTAAAAATATCAAAACATTTCTCTATTACCAAATTAAGGCTAAATTAAAATAAAATATCAAATTAATTCAACTCAAACTGAACATACTCAAAATTGGTCCAGACCTACCAATTGAAATAACACACAATGTCTCCAACACAAACATTCACTTCTCAAAACCTACATACTCAAATTGAACATAAGACACAACACCTCAATAACTCCTAACTATGTCAGAAATTATAGATAAATATGTAATACAAGCACATCTAAGTCTCCTAATTTGGGTTCTATAGAGTGATTTAAGAGTCATCTTCCCTTATCTGTCTAAGAGGAGAATCACCTATAAAAGACTCCAAGCTATTGCTTGTAAGGATAACTCAACCTTGCAACGTACAATTCTGATCAATAATTTGAACCTACATCTAGGATCTAAAACAAATACGGATCATTGATGTCTCTATGACTACATGCAAGAAAATGCACACAGATTTTCTTTCTACGAAAACCCTAGATCACTCAAGAATAGGAAACAATTGGTACTTACCTAAATCAAAATGGTTACCCACTAAGTTTGCTCTACTTACACCAATAATTCGATGGAGCTTTTGATCTTCAATCTGAAGCAAGAGGAAAAAGAAAATTTTATTTGAGAGAGAGAGAGTGTGCGGAGAGAACTATGGGAGTTCTGCTGTCTAGAGAGTGAGTGATTTTTGTTAAAAAGATCTTCTAAATCCTTAAAAAAACCATTAATAAAATTATGGCAGAAAATTAGAAATATCTTTTACATGAATAATTATAATTGGGAATAATTTCAAAACATATATACATAATTTTTTAAAATACTAAAATATATCATTTTAAAATGTTAATGTTTAGATTAATATTAATTATTTCAATGTTATACTAAAGTATAAATTAGTAAAATTATTATTATTAATTTTAAATATGTTATAAATTTACAATTGAGATAAAATAATTAGTTATAATATTATAAAAATAAGTTACTGTAAAATTCATATCTAAATCTAGATAACAGTAACAAAAAATTTAAGTTTCTTATAATATGATAATTAGAAAAAAAAAACTAGTTTTTAATTTTATTATTTCTATTAACCAAAAATTATTTTCTAAAATAGATTGAAAATGACTAAAGAAATGGTTTCTAATCAAATCTTAAGGAAAAACTAAAAAAAAAATATCTCCAAATAAACAACTATTTTTTATCACTAATTATTAAAAATATAGTATCTATTTAAATTATAAGCTATTATTAATAATAGATACTATTTTAGATACGAATAACTTTTAGTTTATAAAATAGTTTTTAATTTAGTTAATATAATAACTAATTATTTTTTGTCTCCATATTATTATATATTTAATCACATTTGAAATAGTTTATGTTTATTTTCTTTAAAACCTCCTTAATGTTATTTCTTATGGTTCTTCTAGCTCATTTTTAATCGTGGACTCATCATTGTGTTGTTCATCTTGTTGTCATTTGTCACAACATTTAAAAAAACACCCATTTTATTGCTAGAGGCACAAGTTAAAGGCACATGTAATCTAACTTATTTAATTTTCACTTGTATTAGAAGTTCCTTATTTCTACCTATCAATCCCAAACATGCAGGTGCCTTGTATTAGAAGTCTTACCAGTCCACATTTTAAAATGTGTCTTAGAAATTGCCTTACTAGGAATTCTATTTAACAAAATACATGACAATTTTCAAGGTATACGTCCATAGAAACATGGGTAAAGAAGAATTACTTATCATACTCCTAACCATATTCATCAATTTTCTATTGCACCTTTTAATACACAATTAGTTATGGTGTACTTGGATTATGTATTTATATAAATGGCACGTTTCTGAATAACTTTAGCAAATGAATTTGGTTGTTGTTTAGTTTCATCATACCTTTTGTAATACTCACCACCTTTATTACACCTAACAATTATCACCTTTCTAAAGCATTCTCATGAATAAGTAGACATAACCATAATGTAAAAGTAGTCATCAATAAATATGTTGAAGTATCTTTCTTTTCTAAAGAATTAACATCAAAATACCCATAAATGTCAATATACACTATTCTAGAAGTTGAGTACTTTTGTAGCTCCTTTCTTTGTGTATATTTATTTGTTCATTTTTTATACAATCCACACAAATATTTATAAATTCTTTTTCACACATACCATACATAAAAGCCTCATAAATTAAAGCCCCTAAATTTCATAATTAGAATTTTTAGGAGAAAACATACAATGATAATTACATAATTTCATAATCACACTTTGATACCACATGTGAAAACATCACATAATAACTTAAAGGTTTTCAAATAATTTCATAATAGAAAACCAAAATAGAATCTTAAATTACATGATTCTCACAAATCATTAAGAAAAAATTGTGTATTTTTTCTGTGAGAGATTACTCTTCAATGTATGAAAATTCCATTAGATAAATAACTCTGACTCTCTCTCTATGTGAGAATTACTCTTCAATGTTTTGGAGATTCAATTAGATAAATGACAATTCAAGATTTTACTTCCTAACTATTCAACAATCTATCTTTCTTAATGGATGTAAGCCAAAGAAAGTATGTATTTTTTAAAGAGGAAAAATTATTTCTACTTTAATGATTTATATAGATATAAATCATATTATTCTACTAAGCCTATCAAATAACAATCATTATCAAGAACTAGTCCTCGTTAACCCAATTATCCTTTTATCCTTTATTATCAATTTATTTATTTATTGATATCTTTAATTAAAGTCACGTGTTGAAATTTAGAGTAAGATGTTAGCTCTACTAGACTTGCTCAATAATATCTTTTCAATGTCATCAAATCATAAAATAAATTAAAATTAAAATCTTAGAGACCATATGCAAAGTTAAAAATGTCATTGTTAGAGTTAATTATCACAATGTACTTACTTCTATTATTATAAATGAAAGTAAATTAGATTTTGTATTGGTTTTAATAATTCTAAATTTTAAATTCTAAATATTAAATATAAATAATACTAACTTACCTTTATTATTTTTGTTATATATTGTAATTGTAATATTTATGTTAATAAATGTGTACATGCTAATTAACTATTTTATGTTAAAAATGAATCTATTTTTATATGTTATTCACAAATTAGGGTTTCTTAGTTACTATCGTTTTTATTTAGGATTAACTCGTTTTGTTTGATATATATATATATATATATATATATATATATATATATATATATATATATATATATATATATATATATATAAATTAGGTTATGATATTATAATACTAATGATAGGTTGAGAATGTGGTGCCATATTGGATCTTAATCTATGGTTTAAGTTAATGTTTTCAATCTATTAGTCTATTTTGGTCGATCTCGTCAAATTGACAAGGTGAAATGAGTTCATTTGTTAATTTTTAAATTAAAAATTAAAATAGAAATAATTTAAAAGATTAAGTTTTTGTATTATATTATTTAAGAGATAAAAATTTATAATATAATTAAAATTAATATTAATTATTCATTATAATAAGGTAATTTAATGTGTACAGGTAATAATTATTTTAATTTATCTAATTAAAGATATTAATTAATTAATTAAAAACATAAAAAAATATTTATATGATTGAATTTACTTTTATATATATATATATATATATATATATATAATTTTAAAAATAAAGAATTAAAATAAAAACAAAATTTTCATATACATTTAAAAGAATTGGGTGGCCGACCGAAATTTTTCAAGCTGATTTAGTATTTATACATGTGGTTTTCAAGGAGGAAGGGTGGTTAGGTTACATATACAATACATTAAGGATAAGATTCGATCTAAATAAGTAGAGGGCACAATCCTTTTATGGTTAAGAAAATTAAACATAAATTAATCGAATTTGTGTTTGATTACAATGATAAGAATCAATATGTATCTTTTAATAAAAATAAATAAACAAATGATTTTACAATAAGCCATTAGAAACAATTTTTTATTTTATTTTATTCAGATTTTAGAATTTTCTTTTCACTTCTGAATATTTTAAAAGCTTAAACAAACACCTAAAAAATGTAAAAGAAGTAAATATTTTTTAAACGAAATGGCTATTATGTTTAGTTTGTAAATCACATAATAAAATTAAAATAAGCAAAAGTTTGAGACTCAACCCAATCCTTGATTATTTAGAAGATGCTCGTATTTCAATTTAAATACGTTATAATATCTGATATACATTTTGTTCCAATCAATACAGTCTTGTCACTGTTTGAAAATTCTGAACATGAAAATAAACACAAGTATATTAGCTTAAACTGCATAGTATTTCTTAAAGTTCTTCGAAGTAAAAGATAATAATAATCCACTAAAAGATGCGCAAATTGTTCATCTTTACAAGAGAACTGTTTCTGGTCTTACTTTATTTGAAGCTTATCTATCTTCTTTACCTAGCATTCTATTTTTCATTCTAATGGAGCAATAAGCCACGTGGCAAAACCCCATGTAACTGTTACCCTCTCTTCGGATAACGATGTGCCCGTCACAATTCTTGGGAGTGTGATCTTAAAAATAGCAAAAATAAATAAATAAAATAGTATAAACCAAAGAAAGAAAGAAAAAAAAAATGCCTTTCTTTCATCTGCTTTTTCTTCCTTTTCACACACATTTTGTTCACAGGGCATTTTCCATAGTGTATGGTTCTTTTGAAAGGCCAAAGCACTAGTCTGAGACACTGTTTGGTCAAAAGGAATATTCAAATGGGTGTGGATTGGGCAAGAAGTGTTTTGTAGTGGACCATTTCAAATGGAGCAAATAGCATGGTGGGAAAGTTCTTGATGACGACAAAAATAGCTTATTATTAAAGCAGCAGAAAGATTTTGAATTCTAAATCCTAATCCTCCCTAATTGGATTGACCATTATAGTGAGTTCAAAGTGTTTTTGAATGATAATTGAGGGAAGAAGAAGTTGAACGTCACAAAAGATACGTATTTTTTGCTAGCCTAACCCAACCCACAATAGTGCAAGTCTCAATCAGACAGCGATGCAAAATAAATTGGCATTTAAATTTGGCATACACTTCAATATCTGGTAGCCAACACCATGCACAAAGTTAGCCGCCACTGAATTTCCTGTCCAGTAAGACATGGAATTAGCACATAGCTATAGGTTCTTGGAATGGCATGGAAATTTCTCACGTTAATAATAATGGAGGGACAAAAAAAATTAACTACATATATATGCCATATCTAACTTTGCTCAATTCTGACGCAAGTCAAGGCGTGTTTCACTGTAATTTCCCATGTCACGTCCTTTTTCATTATTTCTTTATGCTCTAATTGTATCATATCCTTTCAAGGATTTGCGTCAAACCCAATCTTCCACACCAAATAGGACCAAAGGGTTTAAAGGATGATGGTGATATTTCAGATTATTTTAATCAAAACTTGCACAAAAGAATTATGGCTGAGATTATCAGAGATTAGAGGCACAGCAGCCAATGATGTGGAGGTATGATTCTCCTAGACCCGTGGCTTGTGAAGAAAGATTTGCAAGATTATTTTCTATATGACGAAATTCAGGTCATTATTATACTTTATTTTGAAAACTTGTGATTCAAAAGGTACTTGCTCACACCAATAATTTGTTGCAACAAATTTTAAATGATATTTATGAAACTTTAAGTAAAGGAACCAAATTATTAGGGACCAATGTTAAAGCAGCAGCCACAATTAAATGGAAGAAATAGTGAACAGACAAAAGTAAGACACAAGGAAGATGAGAGGATAATAACTGGTGCTAGAAAATGAATGAATATATACAAATGATGTGCTTGAAACTAATTGTTTCAAGTTTACACAACTAAGGTTCTCTTTGCTTTGATCACTCAACCAAGTGATTGGATTCCACAGTGGAAAAACATAAAGGAGAAGGGGTAGAGAGAATTTACAAGCCACTTTTTCTAGCGTGTGATATGATGGTGTTCCTACTTCACTAAACTAAAGTCGTGTCACACTTCCTAGTAAGCCCTTTGCATCTTTCACCTCTTTCACTGTACAAGAAAAGATGGGCATGTGTGATGGCTTTCTCAAGAATAAGACTTAACCAAGCCAAAGTTCACAAAAGATCTGGACTTGAAAAGACCACTAAACAGGGATCTGGAGGGAGAATCCTGAGGAACAGATTTCATCTCTGAAGGGCTACCCTTTACTTTAAGGATTGTGTTGCCTATTGTTTGCCTAATGGATTCTATGGTCTTCAAATCAACAGGGAAACCAGATGCCCCACGAACATAGAAAGTGTTAACAGCTTTGCCTCCTTTTGTGGACACTTCTGCCCTTGTAACTGTGAGGCTATTCTCTCTGAAGATACGCGTAACATCAGATAGAAGTCCAACTCTGTCGGTGGTGCAGAGTTCTAGCTTCAAACCCTGAATCAGGAAGAGAAAAAAAAAACAAATTAATAGTCATAAAATAATAGGAGACCAACAAAAAAGAGGGTAGATGGAGAAACAAACCAAAGATACCTAACTGGCAATTGTATATAGAGTATATAAAAAAAGACTATTTGCGGACCAGATGGTTTCTTGACAAAAAAGAATGAAAATTAAGGAGAATTGAAGTGCAAAGGATACTAATCACTAATATAAAATACATGAAAGAGTACTGTTTGTTTCCTGAAATTTTACTTAGGTCCTTGTAGAAGGCAAGAATAATGTGACTAATATTCAAATTAGCCTGCCTATTAACCAAATGAAAAAGAAATCTAGTTGAACAAGTCTATTTCACCCCTCAATAAGAAAATCAATTTGGCAGTGGGACATAACAACTGTAGTCAAAGTCCACCAACTGCATTTCAACTAATCTTGGACCACTACTAATCACATGATATAAAAAAATACACAAGGATCACAGCTCAGCTTGAAGTTAGGGAGAAGGTTAAGAATAAATAACTGCACAGACAAAATAAGGCCTCACAGGCAAGCATGGCTGTATGTATGAATTCCATATGGAAATATAAATCAAGAAAGCTCAAACTCAGACATTAAGCCACTCACGTCAGAAACTCTTCTCTCAATTGCAGCTGCAAGACATTGTATCACTCTTTGTCTTTCTGCATCTGATTTCACAGGGGACCCGTCAATATGCTTGATGTAATATTCCTGAACAAGCAACCATAAAATATTTAGCCAATGTCCTTAAAAGACCAACATCTAGCACCAAGCAACAAATGGAATCCCACGTCAGTGTCCATGTGTGTTTGTTTCAGAACAAAGTGGTAAATCTGATATACCTGATATGCTTCTGGACCCTCGGCATCGATATTTGCATGAAAAACCACATACTCCATGTCTGTCAAAGTACAAACTGTGTCGAAGAGAAGCTTTGGCCTGTCCTTACACTGAATAGTTACTACTGAATAATCATTGTCAGACCAATTCACAACATTCACATTTGGCCTTTGCTTCTCATCAAAGCCATCATCACTATCTCGTTCATAATCCCTATCAGCAAACATCATTTGGTGAAGCCTTCTCTCAGTGTGTGTGACTTCATCTGTGACAACAGTTTTAGCTCCCCTCTTCTTGTTGCCACCACCAAGCACATTGCATAGAAGTTCCTTGATTATAGAGAGCCTCTGAGGGTCAGTGATAGCAGATCCAGTCTCTTCATCTGTCACGTGCATTACAGCTGCTGCCCGGGTGTTGTGAGTCCACACCTCTGCATTCACTATATTGCACTTAAGGTTGGTCAAAACAGCACTGACTTCTGAAAGCAATCCTGGCCTATCACTTCCCATAAGCTCAATTGCTGTGTGGTCCATTGTTTGCTCAACCCCAACAGATCTAATGGGAGAAGTAACACAAGATTCGGGACCAAGAGACTACAAACACAAATGCAACCAAACACATGTTCAGTGGTTGTTATATATAAGCCTAGAAGATAAAGAACAAAAAATGAGACACCCACCTTTCTAATGTAATCCAAAATGGCTTCATCAGTAACCTTGTTTCCATCTTGTCCAGTAACATTAAAAACTGGTACAATAGAATACATTACTCAATTTTTCAACCCTCGTCCAAAACTAACGATTAACAATATATTTTGTAATAGAAATTAATTAACATTAAAGAAAATTATTACCATCCATGAACCATCCACCATCAGAAGATATGTAAGCCTTGGTTATGATGAGGTTTAGATCAGTAAGGATCTGTACAACTTCAAGAAGTATTCCATGCTTGTTTGCACTATCAACCTGCAAAATTAAATTCAGTTTCAACAACCCTTAAAGAAAGTGCTATCAAACTAGGCAAAAGTTCTTCAATCATAGAAGCATGAATTGCAGTCCAGAAAGGGAAGAAGAACTAGAAAACATTTAAAAAGGAGAAATAGGCATAGGCATACCCTTATAACAGTGGCATTCTTGCAGGCTTCATTATCGATTACAACCCTGACAAGACAAGACAACAAGTGGACAAATATGTGAGGACAGAATCATTTAAATTCTCTTTTCCCTTCCCTTCTTTTTCCGAAGTCGAAGATTTATTTTCTTTCATCAAATGGGAAGTGAAAATTGGTACCTGGGAGGGTTCATTCTCCGGAAGAGTTTCTCGTATTCATCATCCATGTAGTGAGAGAAGCTCATTTTGACCTCCGACATAAAAGCTATGAGAGAGAAGACAAACCAATCAGAGGACGAAACATGGCAATAACAGAACCCCCATAGCCAATGAGAATCAAAAGCAAGACCAAGTAAATAAATATATACAGAGAGAGAGAGAGAAGACAATGATGGAAAAAACCTCTTTGCAAAATACTAAAACACAGCACAGTGTGTGAGAGAGAGAAAGAATATAAGAGCTGGGGACAAGAGGCTGAGGTGGGTAAAAGAGAGTGGCCAGTGGTAAAGAGATGAATAAACACAAGAATAACCGAGCAATGAAGAAAACCAGAACCCACAAAAGTCGTTTGATACCAATAAGCCTCGTGCTGTATGATTAGCTGTTAATATGCTAAAAGAAGGAATCACGAAACAGAACCCATTAGGCCAATGAAACCAAGTGAACAATAATCCACCAAACACACCTCATAGCCAGAGAGAGAGAGAGAGAGAAAGCTCCTAGATTATGGAAACAAAGAAGAAGAAGAAGAAGCAAATACACACCCCAAATCCAACAGAGTTTAACTAATTGATTATTTAGAGCGAAAGCCTCAAAATTTCACAACAAAAAAGAAAACACAACATATCTTGCCACCCAATTGCAGACACAATTCTTCTCCCCCAACACAAACATAGAGATTCACAAAACCCAGAAAGCAAAAAAGGGAGGGAAACAAAAACAAAAAAGAACAAAACTTCAGAATGCCCAAAACCAAGAAACAAGATTCCAAGAACAAAGCACGAGAATCCCATAACAAATCAAAAGGACAAAAAAAAAAAAAAAAAAAAAAAACCACGAACAGGACCTACCCATTGCAGTTTCTGAGGATTCGTTCGTGATCTACCACACAACAACACACCACACCACACCAAAATTTCGTAGATTCTCTCTCTTGCAAACAAAGTGGCTCTGCGAATGTGTTGTTGGTACGAAGCAACAAACAGTACATATATATAATAATAATACGCAAAAATATGAGCGTGTTTATATGAATATAATATTATGAACACCCTACAGGGATCTCACACACCCACCTTCAATCTTCTCTCTATAACTTTGGAAAGAAAAAGTAATTTAAGTAAAATAATAGTATCTTTTTTCCGACATAAAAAATTATTAACCAGAAAAACGAAAAAAAAAAAAAGACCCTCTTATAAAATCAGAACCTCCCCGACACGATGCTCCAAAACCTGCAATTCCGAAAAGTACCCAAAAAAATCGCAAACTCTCTTTCTTTCTTCTTTTTCTTTTTTTCTTTCCTTCTCTCTGTCTGTCACCTTCTCTCTCGTTCTCTCACCCGTTTCTGTTACTATTCAAAAACAGTATTATGTGTCGCTAATTTTATTTTATATTATTTCGTCAAAAATGGTAGATGGAAGGAAAAGGAGCCCCGGTGCATGTTAGCAAGACCGGTTTTCTTTGAAGGGAAATAAGTGAGAGGAAAGGAGTCCTGCTAAAGTGCGCGTAAGGTTGAATGAACATGTGTGTCGCGAATGAATAAATAAATAGTGGATTTAATTTGTGTAACTGTTTTGGGTTGAGTTCTAATTTCTTAAAATTGCTTTGTGAAATAGGTATTGGAAAAGTAAAGAAATATATTTCATGATGTTATTTAGAAGAGAATAATTTCATGTATATGCAATTTTTTACAAAACTAATTAATTATGAATTATTATAGATGATTTTTAATTGTTTTAACGCATATTTAAAAGTTTTACATCTTTCAAAATTTAGATCGACGATAAACACTTATTTTCAAATGCATCAATCACTTTTTTCCAGGATAACATGAAGTTATCCTTAATTTACTAATTAGTTTTAATAATATTATCTTTAAAAATACTTGAGATCTAAATAATTATTCTTTTTATAGAGAATATAAAAATCTAAGTTAGGATACTCTTCAATCGACAACTTATATTCTAAAGTTTTGTATTACTTAAGAGTAAAAATCAAAAGTAATTTATAAATATTCTTATCACTTAACTCATTATTATATTTTTTTAAAGACAAAAGCATAACAAATTTATTAAATTTTAAAGTAAACAATATTTCAAGTGTGTTATTATTTATTCCTATATAATATATAGGAAAACTTGAGGTGAGAACGCTGACATTATTTATGAAAAAAAGAAGATAAGATTTAGTTCATTTTAACCACATTACTCTTAATTAAGGCTTACTCTTATTCATTTTAATCTCATATTTCTTAAGAATTAAGGTTTAGTTTATAAACAATCTTCTTAATCATTGATATGCATTTTTAGCACAATAATGTGATAGAGTTACCAAACTTCCAAGATATGATAATTTATCCCAATAATATTATCTTAGAGAACTTAAGGTTAGAACATTAATGTGATTTACAAGGGAAAAAAAAAAGCTTCATGCAAATCTAGTCCATTAGCCCTCAATTGGACAACTTGTTTTAGATACATTTAAAAATCATATATTATTTTGGAGTTAAAATCAATGGTAGTATATAAACAATCCTTTTTTAACCCACCATCAAATAAGATAATTCACCTAAAAATGTTATATAATTGAAATAACTAACTGAAAAAAAATAACAACATATGTTTATAACAACACTACATAATTTCAATACTCATCTAATTGATGAATAAGAGAATGAACTTCCTACTGAACAACATAGAATTGTTTAATCACTGTAATTAAATCAACTACAAGATGTCTTACAATCTTGTATGAAATCTTATGACAAGAAACCTCTTGACAATCCTAGTCAAGAACAACCAACAAAAATAAAAACACAAACTGAAACAAAATCACTTTGACAATGAAGTATAAAGATTATATCTCTCTATAAGCAAAGTTAGGTGATTTTCTAACAAGATTTATATACAATACTTGAATCTTATTTTTTAGAAAATATTTGAAAGAGTTCCAAGAAATATCTTTTGTTTTTCAAAGAAGCGTTTCAATGTGTAAAGAAAAATATATTTGAAAAAACTTTTTAAACTTCTTTTAAGGATCTCAAAAGATAGAAACTAAATTTATTAAATTGATAGTTTCTAACCAATTGAAAATTTGTTTCAATCGATTGAAACAGTGTGAAAATGAGTTTTAGAATTGATTTTATTTTATTTATTTATGATTCAATTTATTCAAATCACTTTAATTGACTTTTATATTGTTTTTAATTGATTGATCTATATTTCAACTATAAGAAAAATTCTAGGATTTTACTAATTGAAAACTTCCTTTAATCAATTAAAATTTTATGGTTGTGATTTCTATAAAATTTCTATAATTTCATTAAAACCAAGTAAAATCATTTGTGGCTTTTAAAAACAATTTTGACACATAAAATATCAAGATTAAGCATCACTTACACTCAAACAAACCCTAATTCTCATAAATATATCTCAACATAAGATTAAATATAATCCATCAGCAAATCCAAGAGATTAGGAGTATCAATTAAACTCAATCAAACTTGATTGAATTTTCAATGTCAACATCTATTAGTTTGGTTATGCATGAACGTTGTCTAATGCTCAAAGGGATTTAAAGCTTTAGATTTTTACTTCTTTATGAATATTCTAGTCATCCTCATGTTATCATCAATAATAGACAAAACAAATTGTGCACCTCTTGGTGATGAAACTATTGAAGGACACCAATAGTCATAATAGACATAGTCCAACTGGCTTTCGTTGTATGCATTGCCTTTGAAAATGAATAGTTATGTTTCTTACCATACACACAATGTCAAAAAGCTTCTTAAGCTTTCATTTGATGGTCATCAAGTAACCCTTCTGCACAATATTTCCATCTCTTTCACACTCATGTGACCTAGTCACAAAAGTCACAAAGAATTAATGGATGCATACTAAGAGATAAATGAAGTTGAGTCTATTAGACTAGACCCTTGCAAGATCTCTAAGTTAACTTGTCTATTCTAATGCATTGTCATATTTCTTACCAAAGATATACATCACTCCACCTTTAACATAACATGAAAAAGCTAACATCCGGTGCATCTACTAAAACTATATTTTTCTACAAATTAAGAATGAAGAACATTGGAAAATGTCCTTATCACTCCATCATGAATTTGATTTTGTACAGATCCAATGACAATAGTCTTGCAACGTAAAGTGTTATCCATTAAAATGTTACCGTCTGAGCTTTCCACACATGTCGATAACTAATTCCACTTCTGAAAAGTATGGAAAAACAACCAAAGTCGATAATTCACTACTCAGCATAACTCAAATGTTCTCTTATAGATTACACTAATTCAACATACAACCTTGTATGTTGAATCATTCTAAATAGTAGCAGTTGAAGAATCTTTGTTTTGTCACTTAGGAAAATCTTTCTTGGATCAAGTTTTCCCTTTTTCTCAAATTCCTTTTAGTTTTACCTCTTGGAAGAAATGGACAAAATCAATCTGGGAGGCTTCAACTTTGTTATTATCCCCAAAAGCCTTGTGTCAAAGCTCTATGGCATAAAGGTAAGTATTAACTTTTTATATTGTGATAGATTTTTGTTTGACGCTAAAGGATTCACAACATTATGGAATTATGAGGGAAAACTTACTAACAAATTGATCGTAAAATCTTCATCCTTCACCTACACGTCCATATATGTTACCTTCATCAAAATCTAATTCATCTTATCAAACACGATACTTTAGCGACATCTTATCCTTCATATGAAAACCAAAAAAATTAACAAATAAGTTTTCTCCACATGAGATAACTAATTTCTCTAATTGTGATGTCTTGCTAGAAGCAAAGTCTAGATGTCTTGGTTTTTTTAACAAATCCATCATCTTGATCCTCCACATATTGAAACTATTTCTTTCTTCCATAAACTTCTCAATATTGATTACATTGTCAATTTTCTTAAATGTTTCCTAAAAGAAAAAAAAAATCCAAATATCAGACACAAACAATTAAGGACGATTTTGATCAGGGACTGAACTTTATAGATATGGAACAAGAATTAAAATTTAAGTTCTTGTGCCAATTGTCAATGATCAGAAAATATATATATAAGAAGGAATATAATTCAATAATTAAATGATAACGAAACACACAAGGCTGAAGTGTTATTTTGTAAATGAACAATTATTGGAAGTGTGGCCAAGATACAAAAGTGATACTCTTAAATAATTAAATACTAAGAGTTTGTTTGGATTTAAGAAGATATTTGAGGAAGTGAAAATGATGAATTTGAGGTAAAAATGTGTAAAAAGTTAATTTATTTGGATTAAGGGAAAGATACTAAGAAATGAAGAAAAAATTTATAAAATTATAAGATAATATTATAAAATTAATTTAAATTAAATAATAAATTATAATTTTATTATTATTATTTTCTAAATTTATTATTTTTATTTTTATTAATACTTTAGCATTATTTTATAACTTTATTATTATTATTTTAACAGTAATGCTTTATACTTTATTATTTTTAGTACATTATATTATATAATTAATCATATTTATTTATGATAATAACATAAATAGAAATAAATTAATAATAAGAGTTAATTATATAAAAATAATATTATTTTATAAGCAAAAAAGTTTTACAAAAAAATAATTAAAATAACTCTTAAAATTGATTAGCCTATATATACTTTGTCCTTTTTTCTTATTTTTAACTAATCAAAATTTATGCGAAAAAATATATAAACTTTTGATTCCAAAGAGTTATTAACTTTTCTACTTTTTTTTTTCCAATAGGATATAAAACCCTGAAAAAATGCCATAAGTGACTAAGGAGAGTTAGATATACAACCTTTTATTTGAAACAAAAAATAAAATTTCATCTCGTGAAGGATTATGTATAAATATAATTTAATAATGAATAGTGTATCAATGTTTTTTTTCTGGAAAATGATACTTTGACACTGCATTTTCTGTTACTTCCGTTTGACACTCCGACGTGGCATGTGCAGTCCCGCATGACAATGAAAGAGAAAATGCAGTTGTTTTTGGCATTCCACCCCTGAGACACGTGTGTGTCCCAAAATTACAAACAGCGAACCACTTATTTGAACTGAGCTAACCACTTAGTGTTTTCACCCCTCAGAGAAGTGTGTGTTCCAAAATTACACACAGCGAACCACTTATTTGAACTGAGCTAACTACTTAGTGTTTTCACCCCTCAGACACGTATGTGTTCGAAAACTACACACAGCGAATCACTTATTTGAACTGAGCTAACCACTTAGACATTCCACCCCTGAGACACGTGTGTGTCCCAAAATTATACACAGCGAACCACTTATTTGAACTGAACTATCCACTTAGTGTTTTCACCCCTCAGACACGTGTGTGTTCCAAAACTACACACCTCGAACCACTTATTTGAACTGAGCTAACTACTTAGACCTTCCACTCCTGAGACACATGTGTGTGTTCCAAAACTACACACAGCGAACCACTTAAGTGAACTGAGCTAACCACTTAGACCTACCACCCCTAAGACACATGTGTGTGTTCCAAAATTTTGACACAGCGAACCACTTATTTGAACTGAGCTAACCACTTAAACATTCCACCGTTGAGACACATATGTGTGTTCCAAAATAACACACAGCGAACCACTTATTTGAACTGCGCTAACCACTTAGTGCTTTCACCCCTCAGACACGTGTGTTCCAAAACTACACACAGCGAACCACTTATTTGAACTGAGCTAACCACTTAGACCTTCCACTCCTGAGACACATGTGTGTGTTCCACAACTACACACAGCGAACCACTTAGGTAAACTAAGCTAACCACTTAGACCTACCACCCCTGAGACACATGTATGTGTTCCAAAATTACACACAGCGAACCACTTATTTGAACTGAGCTAACCACTTAGACATTCCACCCCTGAAACACATGTGTGTGTTCCAAAATTACACACAGCGAACCACTTATTTGAACTGCACTAACCACTTAGTGTTTTCACCCCTTAGACACGTGTGTATTGTAAAACTACACACAGCGAACCACTTATTTGAACTGAGCTAACCACTTAGACCTTCCACTCCTGAGACACATGTGTGTGTTCCAAAACTACACACAGCGAACCACTTAAGTGAACTGAGCTAACCACTTTGACCTACCACCCCTGAGACACATGTGTGTGTTCCAAAATTACACACAGCGAACCACTTATTTGAACTGAGCTAACCATTTAGAGATTCTACCCCTGAGACACATGTGTTCCAAAACAACTGTGTTTTCTCTTTCATTGTTATGCGGAACAGCACATGCCACGTCGGAGTGTCAAACGAAAGTAAGAGAAAATGCGGTGTCAAAGTATCATTTGCCTTTTTTCCTTGTATTGTTCTCTGCAAATTTTCAGAGTTGCGAAGAAAAAGATTGTATCTCATTTTTCGTTTTTAATTATATTTTGTGTCTCGATCATTGAACTTTTGATGCCTTTCTTCACAGTGTAACAATAATCATAAATAAATCGCTTAAAACAAATAGGCGATAAAGGTTGGGAAGAGATAACTAAGTGAAATAACTAACTAAAAACATGAATAACAAATTGTGTTTATAAATCACCATAAAAGAACAACACTCGTTTAGTTAATATACAGGTAAAAAAATTTCTATTAAACAATTTAATATATAAAAATGATTTTAAGACATTATCTTACACTGTAAAAGTAAAGAAATTTAGCATCATATCACAATATATAATTAGAAAAATTTTAAAAGTTTATAATATTATTAATTTTTAATAAATATGAGTTTAAAAAATCGTTATCCTATAAAAAGTTATCATCTTTTTTATCACCAAGAATTCAACCCATCGTCATATTTTCTTTTATTCTTTTCAAATATTTTTGTTTTTATTTTAAAATATTGATAGAAAATGCAGAATCTTTCATTCTTTTTGTTTACTATATTTAATATTTCTAGCACTTAATTTTAAATATTTTAATTAAAGGATAATTATGTGGCTGCTAAAATATTTTATTCAATTTTTTGTGTGAGTGAATACTGTCAACTGGATTTTTCAGTCCAATTTAGTCTCATCCATCCTATATCGATCAATGAATCAACAAACAATTTTGACATAAAATTAAATAAAATATGAAATTAATTTGAATTTTAAATATAGTGATTTGATATCATCTTAATACATATATTTGTTTTGGTAAAATAATATTACTTTTTAAAATTAACTAAAATTAAAATTATTATTTTTGAAATGGATCAATTAAGTCCATGAGATGTGTTCTTCTGAATTCATTTAATCTGCACGCTAAAAACTTAAGATGAAAGTTGATCAATTTTAATTTCGGTTACTATCTATCTATCTATCTATCTATCTATCTATCTATCTATCTATCTATCTATCTATCTATCTATCTATCTATCTATCTATCTATCTATCTATCTATCTATCTATCTATCTATCTATCTATCTATCT
>Ga0209489_105041_pt1 | contig 23508 bp, 12 predicted proteins | sample SiratrowhiteBW_FD_187527 | JGI IMG/M metagenome (GOLD analysis project Ga0209489, IMG submission 187527) | Root nodule microbial communities of legume samples collected from California, USA - Siratro white BW (SPAdes) (version 2) | ecosystem: Host-associated > Plants > Roots > Nodule | place...
AATATTTAACATATTAAATGCAGTCATTGTTTTAATTTTAAACAAAAAAGTGTTCACAACCATTTCCGAACTAAATAAACTTATTTTTAATGTAATTTTTGTTTAGATTTAGTTTTTTTTTTTTTTTTCTGTAACTGGTTTTTCAAATATATTACATCAGGGACTACTTTTACTTGAAATTTTGAGAGTGTTTTTGGCTTAACATTTTTTTTGTTTATAGTAAACATCAAACACTTTTTTTTTTTATGTGAATCAAATACAATTTCTGTACTACATGAATACAGATTTTGGTTTAAAAGTGGCCGGCATTTTTATTAATGGATTCTGTAAAAGGATTCAGCTAACAAAAGAAATATGTTCCTCCTGGGAATGGAAGTTCTCTTCAAGCCAAAACTAAAGTTCCACTAAAAACAAAGCCAAGCACCTGAACCCACGTACACCACCTCTCCCTTTTGCATCAGATTCCCCTTCTGCCTTGCTTAACCAACTTTCTTTCATGCATCACGTCCTTCTAATTAATTTCAATTTTGTTTGGTTTAAAATCATAAAGTAACTTTAATACAAACTGTGCCTTGTAATACGTGAATTGAGATGTAAAAAAAAATATTTACAAAGAATAAATATTTTTTAATTCTTTTAACTTGTTTGAACATGAATAGAATTAGGGTATGTTTAGATTTCAGTTGCAAGACTCAAACTAATTTTCAGTTTTCATTAAACATTGTGTTAACATATTTAATATTTTTTTTTCAAAAATAAGTTAAAACTAAAATTCACCTCAAACTTCAATTCACTTAAAAGCTATAATATTTTTTTCCAACTCTAGCTGGGTTCAAGTTAGCTTAAAATTGATAGGAAATAAAGTAAAAGTTTTTAAATAGAAAAATCTGTTGTTTAAATTAATAGAACTAAGAGTGAAAATTCTTTTTATTTGTTTGATTTTATTAAAAAGTGAGGGAAACTGTTTAATTTCCGTCAATAGAAATGTTTTCATTACCAATCAATTGGCAATTAGTTTCAACATAATTTTGAAGTAATTATAATAAAAATGAACAAATTTAATATATATATTTGTTCATGTATTTGAATTATATTCTAAATGTAAAAAATGTCTTTTGTTGGTTGCATGACTGGTTGTTGCAAAAATCGAAAAATAAAAAATCATCCATTCTGATAATATATGATAGATAACCAGCATTTAAAGTAACTAAAAAAAAAATCTATCTGCTGCCTAACTATTCATCAATGTTCTTGAAGAAATCCAATTATATTGTTGAATGAATACCTATCATGGTAATACACATTCCACTTTGCAAACTTAAAGGCAGCAATTTTGGGTGTGCCGCGAATAATTACGCACAACGTAAAATTTAACGCCAATTTGTTCATAAAGCAATCAAAAATTTTTTATCTTTGATTCAACGCGATTTTTGGGAGAAGCAAAGTGCAACAAGTGTTGTAAAAATCCTTTATAAGATGTAAGATTATGGTCCAATATTCGGTAGATTGAGCTATATAATATAAAACTTTGATATCAATAAATGAAAAAATCATTCACTCAAAATTAAGAACATCTGTAGAATATGCATGTTGCCAGCCCAGAGACCAATGCACACATGACAAGGATAGAAAGCTTTTGATTTCGTCATAATCGTAATTATAGTAAGTCTTCACAACCAAACAAAGCGTAGCATCAGCACTACCGCCTCAAGCTCTCCACAACGTAGTCCGCATACAAGGTCCTTCACACAAAAATTTTAAAAAAAATTAGAAACCTCTATCAGTTTAGCACATGAACAAATGAGGAAAGCAATAACCTTAAAAATATTTTATAATAAGTAGAAGATCATTTTAATAATTTTATTAGAAAAAATACTATTTGAAAAGAAGTATGGGAACTGATGTCAAAACGGTTTATTGATCATATCAGATTAGTATTGCTTACATGGAATGCTTGATCGCTTCATAGGCAGCTGAAGCAGGAAGAAAGTCGTTTACTGCAACTTCCTTGTTTTCATTCTTCTTGTCTAATTCCTTTATGAAGGGAAACATAAAATACAGTCTGACAAATATGGAGGCCAAATGATACTTTTGCATTTCGCTGTTATATATATGCTAACATATAACAAATATTAAACAAACACATTTTGATTTTTTTTTAAAGGATACAATCTTCAAAAAAGCGACGGATTTCAGCTAAACGGTGGGGAGGAAGGTCCTTGATATCATTGTAATGACGATACTCGGGATCATCAGCACAAACAGCAATTATCTTGTCATCTTTCTCACCCTGAATTTCATCAGAATTAGTGGTTGTTCAGTAAACGGAAGAAAATACCTCGGGAGAAAGACAGAGACTCTTGCTATGAGGAAAAAGGTAGTGTATGATATACCTGGTCAATCATAGGCATGAGTCCAATAGCTTTAGCCCGAAGAAAGCAACCTGGAAGAACCGGCTCCTGTGTATCCAAGTACAACCAAAGCTTAGTACCACAGAAGCAGTAAAGACATAAAACAAGGCGTGCCTAACAATTTATTGCTATACTAAAGAAGTAAAAATGCAGGATGATTCTCAATTGTGTAATACGAAGTCGTTGGAGTAGGAAGACCAATTCACTGATTGAGGATAAAGTATTTCCTGCTCTCCATGAATTATTACAACAAAAGTACTCTGGAATTGTATTACAATACATATATATACATAATGATTTTATCAAGGTTCCCCACTTTGAGATCACCTTGAGCTAGCTAAATTTTGGACTAAGATTAAATATTAAAGAAACTCCATTGAAGAGAATTTAGTTAAAATGTTGACCTCCTTACTTTAATCACCAACATGTGTGTTTTTTATTGCAGTAGTTGAACGAAAATTGTTGACTTGTTACACAATCGATATATAGTTACTAAAAATCAGTTTAGTCAAGTTGCCAGCTGCAAGAACTCTCATGCAAAACACTGATAAAGTGCAGTCCAAATGGGGAGGAAAATTTTTCAAAAGCACGGCGTTAATTGAAACTCAGTGAATCACTAGGCAATTCTCATAATTACATACTAACACACTTTTAAGAAGGCGACATTATGAATAAGATGCAATTACCTGCATAATAACCAAGACATCAATTGGGTCACCGTCCTCACAAATAGTACGGGGGATAAACCCATAGTTGTGAGGATAGACAACTGACGAGTAGAGTATACGATCAACCTGCACATAAATGCATGTTCAGCAATGCCCTATAGCAACGAGTGTGACAAGGGAAGAAAAAGCTCGGGAACCATGATTACCTTGATAAGTCCAGTTTTTTTGTCAAGTTCATATTTCACCTTGCTTCCTTTCCCAATTTCAACCACCTGAAAGATTCAGCCATATATCATAATCATTGAAATCTAATTACTGAACAAAAATATCTTGTTTGATGCCCTTTTGAGAAAACTAAACAATTCTTAACAATTTAAACTCAACATGATATGTTGAAACATTATAGGTCATGCACAGAATTTTGAAAAAAGCTCCGATTTCTCATTCTATAGTATCAAAGACGAACAAATAACACATAAAAGGAAAACAAAAACAATATAATACAGGGCTAAATTTTGGCATTTTACAACCAATACTCCCACAATGCCAGTTTACCTAAATCTTAGTACAAGAGTAAATAAATTCAGTCAGGATCCCGTACAAATAATCAAATTCAGTTTACCTACATATTTGGGAATAGTAATTTGATCTCAACAAAGAAAGATGCATACTATATATGTGCATAACATCCATTAGGACACCAAATCCCAGATAAGGAATCATAAAAATTTCTTTAATGTTTAGTATTGTAATTCTTTTAGTTCATATACTTACACAGTTGAAGATCTTTGGAGCTTCGGGTCCTGCATTCAGGGAAAAACAGTCAGTACAGAAAATAAAAGCAAAGGAGCAATGCGGTAGGATCAAACCACAATCACGTAACAATTTCTACAATTTTTGAACGATAATGCTTACCTATCTCAAGATCATGCCATGGGTGTGCAGCAACAGTCCTCCGGGTCAAGGATGAAAGAATCCTCTCATTAAGAGGAGGGTGTGGGGTGTGCTGATAGCTGGAAACCTTGTTTGGGGTCTCAATTGGTGGAGCCATTTCTTCAGTCTGAAATGAAATAATAAACAATATTTATTGCATTAGATGGTATTTTTACATAAATCACCAACCATTAAAAACACAAATTTGACCTTGACATTTCAAGAATCAACCCAAGAACAGTCTCTGAAAATTAATACCATAAAAAGTCAACAATCAATCAATTTCACGCGTTAACTACGGTGAGAATTTGCAAATCACACTTTTTTTCCAAATGCGATATTTCGAGACAACTAGTTTTCACTTTCCAATCTCACCAACAAAAAAAGAAAAAGAAATCACTTCTTGAAAAATCGACGTTCATAAAGGTTTGATTTCAGTCACGCGCATTGACACCTCAGTAAAAAAAAATGGTTTTCCCATAACATAACTCACTCGACATTTTCCGATTCAGAAACCATTTTGCTTTTCCCTGCCGCTACAAGCTAAACAGGAGAGCATGAACAACACACACCGGCAGGAAAAAGCCAAAACGGCGACAGATCTGAGCCATTCGAAACCGTACAAAATTACTGCACAAATCATTCTTTGAGAAAAAAAAACAAACAGAAGCTACTCAGAAACGTGGACTTTACGAAACCGTGCTCCTGGCAGTTATTCAGAACCCTAACGAATTAAGAAGTTATTTAAAAAATAAAACAGCAACCGAAGCTGGTAAACGACGGTGAAACCCTAGTGGTGGAGGCGTGGAAAGAGGGAGAAAAGGAACTCACCGAGAAGTGAAGGAAAAGAGTGAAGAAGAAGAGAAAAACGAAGGAAGTGAAGGTTGTGAACGGAAAATAGATCTGAAGAGGTGTGAGAATGGTGAATGCTTGTTGAGTGTGCAAAGAATGTGATGCGAGGGCGCTTATGTAGAGGAGGAGGATGTGAGCTCTACGCAACGCGTTCCCGCTCTCTTTGCCGTTTCACAGCACAGACTTAGCCACTTCAACTTTTCACTGCAAATATTGAAAAAAAAAAAAGAATAATTAAAAAGAATCAAAGAATAGGGTGCCCAATAATAGTGTAATGAAATTTAAAAGAAAAAAAATAATATTTAAAATTTAAAAGTTCTGTTAGTTATATTAATCATCACTGCTTGTATTACCAAGATTAATCACATGCTTATATATTCGCGTTCTTAAATTAGAAACAACATGGCATATGACACGATGTAAGAACTCTGATCCTTCCATTTATATTTTGTGTTTTTGGGAATTTAAATATAAATTATTTAAATATTCCCCCTCCCTAGTGGAATAGTTGTGCGTGAATCTTTAAACAAGGTAAAATATTTGAAGATTGAGATGAAACTTGAGTTTGATGTTTTGCACAGTGAATTAAAATTTAGACATAATTAAACTTAATTATCACTTACAATTTATTTATTTAAAAAAAATACTGGTCCTTATACTAAAATACAACATTATTTATAACAATTAATTATGAAATTAATAGAAATAATTGCTAATCAAAACTCAGGAATTAAAATAATTTGATAACTCTTAATTGTGGGTTAAAAAAGATTAGGTTATTTCCTACTCAGCGTGGATAAGTATCCCTTACCTGTTATCCGTATATGCTGACTGGGTCTGTCGTGTACGTGACGTGGACCCACCGTTGACTAAGACGGCGTTCCTAACGGTCGTGCGGTGCAATATGAACTCGTTACCTACGCACATTATCTCTGACAGCGAGGAGTTTGTTACAGTTAAGGAAACGGATATTCGCCCATGGCGATTGGGGGATCCGATTTCCGAGTTTAATTAACGGATATATATTATTCTCAGTGTAAAATTGCTATTTATTAATTAGAAATCTTATTAATATGTTTTTTAAATAACTTTTATAAGATTTATTTACACTGTTATACATTTCTATCTTGTATGGAATTAATAAATACTTATTTTGGTAATATCATTAATAGTAATTAAGTTCATTTCTTTTACGTTGATAATATCACGTAATAAAATTTATTTCAGAAATAATGGTAAAATTAAATTATTTAAATTATTATTATATTTAATGACATTAGTCGTAACTCAAAAAAAAACTATTTTTCTAACAATATAACTCATGTTTTCAATAACGCAAGAAGTATAATGTGCATTTTATGAGAGATTAGTAAATATTTTATACTTTATAAGTTCGGTTCTATAAGACCGAATTATTTAATTCACAAGAAATATTAGTTGGACTGATTAGTAATATTAAATTTATTTTATATAATATTTTTTCACAAAGGTATCTCTAATATTAGTGAAATGATTTTTTTACTTTTCAAATACTGTTATAATTTGAATTTCTCTAATATATTTTATCATTAATTTTAATTCAACTAACGCAACGTTATTTAAAATTATTGTCTTAAAAATATTTGTAAGTTTAAACTTAAACATTATGCCAATTACTTAAACACATTTTCGTCCTTGAAATATGGTCATATTTTATTTTTATTTCTAAAACAAAAACTTGCTTGACTTTAGGTCCCGTAAAAAAAAATATTTTCATCATTGATATTTTTTTATAATTTTTTTTTGTTTTTTTCTAATGTTTTTATTTTAAATTAGCCCCTTTGAAAAAATATTTGATAAGAAATAAAAACAAATTATTTACACAGTAAAAAGACAAAAAAAAATATTTAGGAGATTAAAACAAAAATAAGAATTAAAATTAAAAGAAAACAAAATTGTATGATCAAAAGTCAAACTAACTTTTATTAGGAGCCAAAACATATTTAAATTTAATTAAGTTTCTTAATCCGTAATAAATTGCTTTTGTTTCGCATACTTGAGTGTGAAAAATAATACAAGATTAGACTTCAGAAATAATGACACGTTAATGTATTTATTTTTTAGTTGTTGAAAATAAATAGTCATAACTAAGGACGTTTTGTAAAAGTTAATAATACAAGATATTGATTATTATAAAAAAAACTAAATTAATTTTAATTTTTGTAACACAGTAAATGCACACTTTTAAGTCCATCAAAATATAAAAAAAATATATTTCTTACTCAATTATATATTCAACGTATATCACATAATTTTAATATTTACAATAAAAGATTAAACTACGTTGTAGAATCCTCTACTGTACTGTCAAAATACAATCATGATAGAATCACAAATATAAAAAAAAAATAGAAGAAGGGTTAATTATTTAATTAAACATGTAATAATTAACATTAATATATAAGCATTTACACATTAAAACTACTAAAAATTCTTTATCTCATTAGTAAAAAATATATTGCTTTCAAAAAAATTAAGCTTATATTAATGGTTTAACACCTAGTAAAATACTTTTTTAATAATATAACATTTTTAACATCAATCTCATTTAATCTCTTCAAACAAATCAGGTATGTAAAGGTAATTCTTTTTATATATTTAATTAAGGACAAATGATTTTTCATCCTAACTTAATTATGTATTTGTCTGTAAATGTCATTATAATTTAATATCTAGTCAAATCTTCTTAACTGGATATATTAACTAACAATATTGAAGTATCTTCCTTCAGGATTACTATCAATATAAACATGTATTCATCACTTTATAATACTTCTTTGATTAATACTTGTCATCATGACAACATATTTAATCTTCATTCATCATTCATATATTAACATATTCACCAATCACACCCTCTAATTACCAAACCTAAAACAATTATCTACATGTAATTAAATTTCAAAAAATACTAAATTATAACCAACATAAAAATATTTCTTGTGAACGATACTATAATGAAAAAAAATATAAAACATTTTTCTCACTTTCTATCTCTCAATGTTCAAGTCATAAATATGATTTATCACTACTTGGATAACCAAATGGAGAGTGATAATATTTTGCACATGTAATAAATGTCACAACTTTAATATGAGCTTGAGTGATATATGAAGAACAATAACTATACATAGACACTAAGAATAGTTTTCCAAACCCAATTCAACTATTCCCACATATTCTAATTAACATGTTTTAAACATAATTTTCACCTATTTTTTGCCATTACAACCACAATTTAGTACGTTCAAAATATGATTACACAACACCTAAACCATATCAACAACAGTACAATTCATTAATGCAATTTCACTTTGAATTTTAATATTCAATCGCTTAAGTATAAATAAACATTTAAACAGTTGATTAATTAACTTATAACAATCTCATAATCCAGTTATACTCATATTATTTTATATCTTTTGTGTTTCATAACTAATAACAACAACTCCAAGTGCGAAGCACAATTAAAAATGTCTCAAATCCTCATAACTTAAAGTAGACCACCTAAATAATCAAATAAAAAAAAATTCAAGAGCTACAAATTACGAGAATAACACTCGAAACTAATTAAATTCGTAAAACTTTATGATACTCATAAACAAAGCAATAAATAAAATGTAAAAAAATATTTAGAATATAGGAGAAAATCACTGTAAATTAATCTATAATTGAATATAATTGAGTTAGAGTGAGTCGCCTACTAACTAATAAGATATATTTGCGAAAAAAAATGATAAACAATTTCAAATATAATATAGAGATATAGATAAAAGGAGTTTTCAAAAACAGTAAATATTTAGAAATTAATAACTAAATAGTTAGTTGTATTTTATATTTCTAAATATAACTTATAATTTTAACATTAAAATCATCCCTTGTAAATAAGTAAGACACAAATTCTATAGTTTTGAGTTTATTAATAAAACTATTTTAATTTTGATTTTGCAACAATCATAATAGGTAGGAATATAGTTTGCACTAAATTAAAATATAAAATAGAATTAAGGATAAAATATTTTTGTATTATTTTATAACATCAAAGAGTTATTATTTTGATTTATATAAAAATATATTTTTTGTCTCCATATTAAATTTAAAATTATTATTTTTTATCCTTGTGAAACATGTGAATTTAGTTTTGTTTATGTGAAATGTTTTTCTTTGGTTCGCATCCTTTCAAAATTTAAAATTATTGTTCTTGTTATAATATTTATTTTAAAATATATATGAACGACGTTTATTTTAAATATATTAAAAGTTGTTGTGAGGTAACATATATATACTACAATATCAATATCAGTATGTGTCACTTAGAATGATCGTTTATTTTTTGTTTAAATATAAATAATTTTTTAGAGCTGTATAATACTAGATTTAGAAGTGGCAACTTTTAATTTCAAAAAGGCCAAAAATAAATATTTTTATAGAAAATAGAGTCAAATTTTACTTATTTTTATAGCAAATGGAAGTGTGTGTATATATATATATATCACAAAGATGGAAATTCATAAAAATTCAAGAACAATATTCTATAAGCCAAAAATAAATAAAAAGTATATTTTAGAGATAAAAATATATTTAAAATAAACTAAACAAACTATTAATCCCCATCTTTGAGGTGAATTAGATTATCACTCCGGCTACCTATTCATCTGCTTACTAGCAATATGTGATTTTCATATGCATCTTTAAACTAAAAGTTGTTCATTTGTCTCTATATATTTATGACAATTGATAAATGGTAACTTGAGATTTCATGTAATATTATAATGACCTTAAATTAATTTGCCATGCCATAATTGTTTTATTTCATAATCACAACTCTTATTAGGCCATTTGATAATTTCAAACTTTTTTTAACATTTGGTAGTGAAAATTGATTTTTTTTAAAGCAATGTCACCTCTTCAACAAATTTAATAAATGTGACATTCCTTTATTCCTTATTCAACAACAACCAGAAAAAGAAAAAAAGTAACATTCCTTGGCACCGTCCACGCGAGATGCGACCTTGCACTATCTCTGTAGAGTGAATCAAAGAAAGTGGCGTAGAAGCAATCAAAATGTGTCCCTCACAAATCAACAAGTGGGCATTTAGGTGCTTATTTTGAAAAAAAAAAATCCTATAACAAAATATTATAGAATAATTATATATAATAAACACGTGTAATCCAGTAAAATCTACAAACGTAACTCAGTGAAAATTTTCATAAAAATTAGATTAAGAAATTGCACAATGAGAAGTATTTATCGAGAATATATGAATGTGAATTAAATATACATTATTGTATTGATAATGGATGGTGGCATCTCATTACAGCTAGTACCATTTCAATTCTGATTAATTTAGCAAAGCATGATGAATAAACTATTCGCAACGATGGTTCGAAACACGAGATTTGAATGTTGATCGTGTTGGACGATAACAAAATGTGAATAAGTTGGTCTTTAGAAAAGGATTAAGGAGAAGACTAGGTCGATCAAAATGACTTTTCAAAATCTTATTCCACGATTTGTGGGTTGCATTGCATTGTCGCCAATTGTGCTGAATCTTTCTTTCTGAGGTTGTCGTTTTCTGTCTTACGTGTCTGTTAATATTTTATTGTATGAAGCGAAAAAAAAAAAAAAGTGTGTAGCGAAAATGGATGCTAGATGGAAGGTGGTGCCCCACATCGTTTCGGCTGAAGCATCGTGTCCCAGAATCAAGGAACGTTCTTTTAGACAAATAATAATAATAGGTACAGAAGAAGTCTTGCAATAAAGCTACGCGTCAACAACACTTTTTAAGCTTTAAAGGTATCTGGTTCAATTCACAATTAACAACAATGTTCTATCAATACTTGCCAAAATATATTCATTGCACTTTTGTGAGCTATTACATTGTACAATTTTAATTTCTTAAATTACTATTTTGCTGATGGAGTCTTTACTTCTTCTCTTTTTTTGTATTTTAACTGCGTAAAATCAGTCTTTCACGGATTATAATTATTTGTGCACGGGGCTTTATTATTATATGAGATATTTAAGTTTCATAAAGTGATACGTATTAAATAAATAATGAGATGATTAGGTGTTAAAAATATAGTAAAATCATTTGGACCCTTAATCTAGGTTTAGATAAAAGTTTATTAAATTGTTAAAAATATATACGTGTATTGCTTATTATATTTATATGATTTTAGATTTTTAAATTCTTTAAAGAAAATCTATTAGATAAAAATCCATACAGAACATATTGGACAAAAAGGAAAAAAATAGTACACTACACAAAAGCCTGTAACATAAAAGGAGATATTCATGTTGTAGGTCATCCTAATCTTTGTAAAAATATTTTATGTTTTTTATATGTCAAGTTGAGTTATTTCATATCAGATGTATTAATAAACAACATGAAAAAATTTATTTAATTTATTTTCTCTTTTGATATTTTGTATTATTTTTCTTTTATAGTTATCTTCGTTCTTGTCTTATTAGGTTTGATGTATTATTTCTTCTCTTAATCTATCCATATTCTAGTTCTTATATCACTATAGTATTTGTCTTAATTTCTGTCTATTTCTTAATTTCTTATTGTTTATATGATTATATACTATTTTTATGAACTAATTAAAATTATTAACACAAGTTTCTTACATGATTTTATGATTTGAAACAAATGAAATTATTTTTTAATAATTTTGATATTTAACACGTTGAACGTTAATTTTGTTATAAGACTCTTATTACATGCAAGAAAATCATGTAAGTAATGTTGTAATGTTAAACGAATTTAAGAAAAAGTTAACTAGATTGAAGAAGAGAAGAGTATAGGAGATTGATGCACTAAGACTAATATGAAAATACTTAATATAACAGTTAAAACATTTTTTTTAGTATTTGTAATTATTGAATGTGAGACAAAAGAAATTTTGATTGATTCTTCCAATTATTGTGACAATACATAACACCTCAACAAAATACATGCATGTTAAGTGATAAAGGAGTGACATTTTATCAGCATTATAGTATCAACAAGTTAGATGGGAAGAAGATCATCTCCACTCAATGTATTTCAATATCACATTTTATCTACCTTGAACAAAAAGTTCAAAAAGCTTAGTGTTGAAGAGACAACTCATTAACATAGGTATATTGGTTAACTCTAATTACACAATTTTCCATAATTACAAATTGTTTAAGTAAATAAATTTATTACATCATGACAAAATGAAAGGTTCCACATTTAAGTAATTGGTTAGAGATCTTAACTCTAGCCAGCGGTTTCTTGGCTTTAAGAAGTTGGATTCAGATATGTGATGGAGGCAGAAAGTATAATTATATGACAACAAATCCAGTCAAACATAGTAACTTTGTTTTGAAGTAGCATGTTCCTTACCCATTTCAACTCTTATGAAGATAACCTTTAAAGAAACGCAAAATTATTTGTTGAACGATGGTTTAGGATAGAGTGAATGACATGAGCAGACCATTAATATCCTGAAAATATTATTGTCTTACTTATAAAAAATGAACAACAATCATATATGTCATCAAATGATATAATCATAAAATTTGGAGTTTGGTTTTTAGGAGATAGTTACTCCCTAAATTAGTCAACGACCAATGTCATACACAATTAAATTAAATGATGAGTGGAGTATGATTGTAGAGAGTTTCAAGCATTTCGTATGTCTTGTGCTCATATTAGTATTGTTTGTTCATCTTGTCATTTACAAATAGTGACATTTATTGACTCAATGTACAACCTATAAAACTTTTACAATGTTTATAAAGTTCAACTACATTCAATTTGAAAGATTTTTTGTCTACTTGTATAAGATGAATTTCATACCTGATCCCACATGAGTTAAATAATCAGAAAGACCAATTACTAATCATATCTACAATAATGCAAAATAAGTAAAAAAAAATGTTAGTGTTGAAACAAAGTCATAATAGAGAAAATTATGCATATAACAATAAAATATATTATATTATAATATTTATTTATTCATTTTCTTGTAATTTTTGAACTTACTTTCTTAACATTATTTTTTTTTCTTTTATGCTTTTATCCTTTTCTTTAATTTAAAAATGTTCTTGAACCAATCATGTTAATCCACAAAATGTCACATATACTTTTCCTAATTAAATCTTAAATTTTAATTAACATACCAAATAACTAATTTAGTTAATTTTTTTATAATCTTTTATAATTAAAGAATAATTCAATTTTTACATCTTATTAACCATATAATATATAAAATTAAATAATATCACACATCATATTATCATCCAAATATATACTAACCAGTTATTAAAAATAATTAATTCACAAGATAATAAAAAAAATCAATCTATCTAGTGGTACCAGAAAGGTATTTCTATAATTATTTAACTTATTTTTTACATCTCGAGTTCAATAAAAATAAGTGATTTTTTTTTAATTTACTCCATTTCTTTAATATAATAAAATGTATACATTATAATCATACTAGTAATGCATGACTTATGTAAAAATAAGAACAACCAAAAAGTCATGTTACATATGTACAACTTCTATTTGAATAAAAAAAGTAATAAAGTCATATTATCTATAAAGAATTCCAGTTTAACAACTTCTGTGTGAATAAAAAACATAATAAAGTCATGTTATCTATAAAGAATTCCAGTTTAACAACTTCTGTTTGAATAAAAATAATAATAAAGTCATGTTATCTATAAAGAATTCCACTTTAAATAAAAACAAAAAAAGTTATGTTTAACATTTGTTTAAATTAATGAAAGTCATATTCCTTCTACATAACTTTGTCAATAATACCAAAATTATGGTTGAGAACTTAGACTTTAATATAATTTTAACTCTGACTTTAATGTCACGACTCGTTTTGAACGAAATCATATTCCAAAAATATTACTTACTCGTTAATATATATATATATATATATATATATATATATATATATATATATATATATATTTAAATGTTCATTTTGACATAATTTGGAAAATAAATTATCCTATTTTTTATAATAATAACACGAAAAACACACCTAATAAATTATTTCTAACTAGTTACGAGCTTAAAACTTTTGTACTGAGAGTCTGATCAACACAAACTTTGCAACATATAAAACTGTACTATAACTAATAAATTAATATTATTATTCATTTATACTTTTTAGGTCGGCATAACTGATAAATTATTATTATTAACAACATTAACCTACAAACATGGGACATCTTGAATTGGATTTGACTTTGAAGAAACATAATTAAAAGATCCTTCAACAGTTGAAAATTACATTAAATCGAATATACATATGGCGAACTTTAAAATTTCTTAAATTTTTAACAGTGAAAAATATGAAAATTTACAATATTATGTTTTTCTTTATCTATACAAATTAAGCTAATGTTGAACAGTGTGCAACTATTCAGACACCTTGCTCAAACAACCGAGTTATAGTTTGCAACTATAACAAATCTTTGGAGTGCAGTAATTACTGAAAAGTGTAACCAAACATTTACATTATCTATAATTACAATGTTTCTATCATTAACTATCCCAATAGTTTTTTTAAAAAAAAGTTGTTTCCTTGATGTTTTGTTCTTGGAAATCAACTTCAAAAAAATGGCAATAGGAACTTTAAAATTTCAAACCTTCTGACAAGTATTTTATGTAACGAGTCAAGTTTTAATATTTTGAAAAATATTTTTCGAAATGAGTTAAAAATAAAAAAATTCAGAATAATTTTCTGGAATGTGCAGAAATTTTAATTTATTTCAAAAATGACTTTATAGAAAAAATGAGGTATATTACAAAATTAATAAGCGTATACAACAATTGTCAATTATTGTACACCTATTGGGCTCGAGTTATGAACCTTCTTAAGCCCGTTAACATAGATTCTAACTGGTGGACCCAAATGTTTTTTGCACACCAGTACGCACCTCCGCAACATAACATTATCTATAAAAATATATAAACGGAATTCGTTATTTGATGTATACAGTTTTTTTTTCGTAAAATAATTAAAATATAATTATTCTTTATATATAAGACACATAATTTTATAATTTTCCTACAATTACTCCATTTAATGTTTATCTTTTAATATTTCAAACGTAAAATAATCTATACTATATTTGGAGCATTACAATGGTACAATAGCATTAATTGTTATGATTGACTCTGGAATAGAAAATGGTCAAAATCAAGAAAAATAAACAAAAAATTTACACTCCAAGTGTTTGGCATCATTGTGGTTGTTGTGAAAGGTGAGGATGGAAGACATCTGAAGTTTGCATTGTCCTTTGTCTATTGAATATTGCTTAGAAGAAAAATTTGCAGAGGAAAAGGGAAGAAAAAAGAAAAAGGCCGAACATAAACCATGTGCTCCCAGAAAGATCCTTTTCAGAGAAAAATCCTCAGAATTTTTAGACTAGGAGTGTTTAGGAAAAAAACATTTTTTCAGATTTTACTTGTTTTTAATGTAAAATACTTTTAGAGTGTTTTGAATTTTATTTTTTAATTAATTTGAAACTCTTATAATTTTTATTCATAGGTAAAATATATTTGTTAATGATGTAATATAAAAATATCTAAATAATAATAATTAAATAAAGTACACTTGTTTCCTACAATTATAAATATGTTATTTAGTAAAAACTTGAGAACAATTTTTTACTTATATAAAAAAAATAAAGTGATACCTTTTAAATAAACGATGAAAAACAAAATAACAAAACAGTTATGTGCATAAAAAAGAGGAAAAATGATGATAAATATTTTTAAGAATATGATATGAATAAAAAAAAAAACTAAAAGCTAGCCTTTTAAATAACTATGTAAAAGTTATTGAAATATATATGGAGCAGTATTGAGATATTGTCTCAAAATTACTATTACAAATATACAATACATAATATCTGGATCTTTCAGTATTATTTTATGTTAAAGTGAATACTCATAAAATGAGAATATGATTAAATCTTTTATTTTTGTAAATTTCTAGAAAAAATAATGTTTTATTTATGGAACTCGGAATGATAAAAATAGATCTTAAAAAGATATATTTCATCTTGAATTTTTATTATTTGATTTTATCGTAAATTGAGGTGACATGAGTATTCTTGTGTATTCTCATTGTTTATATTGTTCTACACGAAAAATTCGAAAATAGTTTAATTAAATTCATCTTAAATTTAAATATTTTAATTAATTTTTTATTAAAAATTTTAAGTATCTAAAATTTGAATATTTTTCAATTAAATATTTACTGTAAATTAACATAAAGTGAGTCATTGGCTTTATATAATAAACTTTGAAAAAAAAAATGAAATTGTGAAATCTTAACACGTTTACCAAAAATTATTATTTTGTGTCTCCATGTAAATAGTTCATTTGATTTTTTTTAGTATTTAATTTATAAGTTAAAGCGAAATTGTTTTTAATAAAAATATTCAAGATTTCATATTTTTTATTATTTAAATTTGTAGTGTTAATACTTTGCCATATCACTTGTTTAAGACAGAAAGTCAATACACAATATAATTTTTTGAATGTTTGATGAAACAAAAATTTTAATAAAATCTCAATTAAAAATAATCAAATATAAAAAAACTCAATTAAAACAAAATTTACTACAAATTTAACATATTCATAATATATTACTGAACATTGAGCTTATTAAGAAATATATTAATAATTGTTCTTGAAGTTAGAGATATTAAATTAATAATAAATATTTTATTTAATTTTCAAATGACATTAAAAATATTTTTTTCTTGGGCTTAATCATAGTATAATAGTCTTGAAGTTGTGATGATCTCATTTTCTTTTAAAAAAATGTTACAAAAAGTCAAAAAAATTAATTAATAATGTCAGACAAAACTTACAACAAGTTAAAGAAACGAGGTGAAATAACATATACATATAATTTTTTTACACTATCAGTAATTAAAAAAAATAATATACAAGTTTAAAACAATAAATTTTGTACATACAATAATATATAACTAATGATAATTTTAAATATTTTGACAGCATGTAATACAAGGAAAGGTAATATACATTGATGATCCCCGTTGAAGGAGTTAGGGAATTTGGTAGTGGAAACGGCCTTATAATTGAGAAGTGGGAGGTAAACAGGCACAGTGTTTGGAATTTGCTTTCCCTAAAAAAAAAAGCGCTTTTCAACGCCCGACCACCACAGAAGAGAACAACACCCTCCCTTTCCCTTTCAGATCTCGATTCTACCTTCCTCTCTTCCATTTTCTCCCTTTCTCTAACCACTTCGCAATCGCTTCTACTTCACCCCACACTTTCCCTTCACCACAAAATCTCATCATTTCCAATTCCACCCTAATTCCTCGCTGGATCGCCTTTTTCTACTCTCCTCTTCCTCTCCATGGCCGCTCCTCCTGCAAGAGCTCGAGCCGATTACGATTATCTCATCAAGCTTCTCCTAATCGGCGATAGCGGTAATTTATTATTCCTTTTTTTTTTTTTTACTTTATTTTGTTTTCAGTGTTGTGTTATAATATAATTCTTAGGTTCCCTAGCTGTGACTCCATTCGATCCGGTTTCTGATACTGAATTATTTTGTTTTTGTTTATTTCATTTATTGGTGAATGTTTGTTTGGGTTAAAATTGACCCGATTTGGGTACTTACTGTGAGTTTAAGCCGTAAATGGATGATTAGTACTTTTTTTTTCAAGTGAATGCTGTGGTTGTGAGTTTACTGTGATGAATGGAGCTAGTGGTTAATTGTCATTGAAATTGCAAAAGAAAGGTTGTTACAGGATGTTAGTTGTTCACTGGATTGGTGGCTGTTAATGTTGGCAAATTTGGGAACATTTTCCAGTCTAATATTGGGAAAGTGGGTATTTCTTTGCTTAGGACTTGATTACTTGCTAGATTTTAAAATCCAACTCACCTGTTAGCTTGTGTCTGAAAATCACTTATTGACTAAAATGTGGCAACTCTTCACTAGTCGTTTCCGTCTCGCTTTATTTTATTTTTCTTCATATTTTCAGGTGTGGGTAAGAGTTGCCTTCTATTGCGATTCTCGGATGGATCTTTCACTACTAGTTTCATCACGACCATTGGGTAGGTTCTTTTCTCGTGAAACCACCTAACTTGTGAGGAGTTGCCTCTGATCTTACTAGATTTTGTTTTTTTTTTTTTTTTTCAGAATTGATTTCAAAATAAGGACCATAGAGCTCGATGGCAAGCGAATCAAATTGCAAATATGGGATACAGCTGGGCAAGAGAGGTTTCGAACAATTACAACTGGTTAGTAGTTTACATTGTATGTGTTTTGTTCCCGCTCCTGCTAGAGTCCTAGTATGCACTATAATGTTTGGTTAGAGCTTGTGATTCTTTATATCCGACTTATTAATCACTTATATTGCATTGTGTACTTCTCACAATCTTTCAATTTGTGTAGGAACTAGTTTAAAGTATTTTTTTTTAACCTCAGTTGATTTCATTGTTGATTGTATCTTGTTAACCATTTAGTTCATCTGTGTGGTTGCTATATTTGTCAGGATGCGTTGCATAGTGGTTTAGAAACTGCGTCTTTTTGGTTCTGATGACTGTATTTTGGCTATTATTGAGTGAAGCATATAGATTTCTCCTTTTTCTCTAAATTGCTAAACCATTTTATCTTAAACCTGTCTGCTGTGATTTGGTGTGTTAGAATTTCAGTTGCCAGTTTAAATGTCTAATATGCTTGATATGACGTGGTGGTATTTGTATTGGTGGCTGTTTGAGATGATAATTGTATTCCATTATTCATGAGGTCCTTATTTGAAGAATTCTGTGTATTATGAGGCTTGTCGATTAGTTGGATCTTCAGTGTTTGCCTCCTGCTGTTTCTAACGTCATATGTTTTTATAAACATCAACGCTTTTGAACTTATTAGGGTTTACTTAGCTAGTTTTTACAAATGTAAATTTTGCTTTGTTTGTCTATATGATTTCTATCATAATATCGGTCAACTATCCCGCCTTTTTCAAGCATGCAAATTTGAGCTTCTTCCCATTTTTTATTGATTTTGATCCTTCTTTTGCAGCCTATTACCGCGGAGCAATGGGTATTTTGCTTGTGTATGATGTCACTGACGAGTCATCTTTTAACAGTGAGTTTTCCTTCCTCTAATTTTCGGTTTTCTATTACCCCCCAACTCAATATTGTTCCCCAATTTGTGTTTCCTTAAAGCAGCATGTATTAGTTGAACAAGTATTTTTCAGTTAAGTCTAATTTTGAACTTCATAATTTGAGTAAATTCTGCACTTTTAGTGGGTTTTAAGATGTGCAACAATTTGACTTACTAATTCCGTTTCATGTCAGACATCAGGAATTGGATTCGCAACATTGAACAGCATGCTTCTGATAATGTCAACAAGATATTAGTGGGGAACAAAGCTGACATGGATGAAAGCAAAAGGGTTTGTCCTACTCACTCTCACTTGTTCTTCGTCTTTTGATTATGCTTGGATATGTGTCTACTATGGTTACTACGCACTCTTTGATGCGGGACACTATTATCCTTAGGCTGTTCCAACTTCAAAGGGCCAGGCTCTTGCAGATGAATATGGCATCAAGTTTTTTGAGACGGTAAGTGGCACTGTGGCACTTATTGCTCTTCCTGAGCATGCCAAAATTGCTGATATGTTTTTAATACGGAGATTATGCTTATGCAGAGTGCAAAAACTAACATGAACGTGGATGAGGTTTTCTTTTCAATAGCCCGGGACATCAAGCAAAGACTCGCAGATAATGACTCAAAGACTGAGGTTTTGTTTTGAGCTTTCTCCCCAGTGACGATGAGTGTATCTTGTGACAGTTGATATTGCATTTTTTTCTGATTACAAACTTATTGATCAATGCTAGAGTAAACCATTTTTTTAACACTAATCCAAGGTTTTGTGTTTGGTTGAACGAGAAAGCCCTAACTAAATTGACTTATCATTAGTTGTGCACTAAGTTTTCGTTTGTCTTTTTGCAGCCCTCGACACTGAAGATTAACCAACCAGACGCAGGGTCTTCTCAACCCGCTCAGAAATCTGCTTGCTGCGGTTCGTAGAGGGAACTCTAGCTTGATACATCATTTGACTGAAAATGTTAATTTTGTCAATGACTTCCATCGGTGCTTGTATTGTTATTATGTCACAGTTATACTCATTGGGTGTGAATGGTAGATACTGCATATGTCGGCAAATTAATTATATATCAATTTATTGTTGCCGAAACCGAGAACCGCATACTTCATTGCGCTTAATCGGTGCTCCATTTGCTTTTCAGAACCTTTGGGGAATCTGAAAAGAGCCTTCAATGCACTTTTTGACATGTCAGATTTCGGCAATAACCTCAAATTTCATCAACACTTAGAAATTAATACAAACATTTCAAATTAGAACGAGCAAATTGTATTTCTTGAAGGATTACGCGAGTTTCTAATCAATAAATTTAAGGATTACATCAGTTTTTTTATTTTATTTTTTTAATCAATAGATATCTTAACGACTTAAAAAAATATGGGTTTTCATAATTACAGAAAGTTCATTATATAAGAATTCATATATGAGAGTTATATTAAAATATTGTATTTATTGATAAAATTTATGTAAAGAACTTCTATAAGGGATATATGTCTTTAAGATTCTAATGTGTAGAAAAAAAGTAAAATTATTTTCGATAAATTTAATAACTAGAAGTCTTTTATTTTTAATACAAAAAAAATTATGTATTTTTTTTTTTGCAAACCGTCTGTAAATATTTTCAATTCGAATGTATTGAATAGACCTATACATGTTAACAAATATAAAATCAATGATGCCGATTGAATCTATCAAAATGATTTTTATCTTTATTCTAAGAAAGGTGTTTGATTTTTAAGAAGTAAAGTAATATATATTTCATTCATGATTTTGGTAGAAAATAATACTTTTATAAAATAACTATTATGATTAAGATTTGAAAACAAAATTCTATTGAGGAATTTTTAAGTAAATATTAAAATTTAAAGAAAGAATAACAATGAAGAGCAAAAGGACATTTAAAGGAGAAAGTAATAAATAAAAGTGACTTACAAACAGCAAATTAATAATATATGAGGAAATAGAAAAATAAATTAATAAAGATAAAACATAAATCTTAACAAGAAGTAATTGACATTCGATTTTGTTTTGCAATTCCCAGTTCTAAAGAATTTTTTTTTTATTTCGAGAACTTTTTTGGAGCGATGAATTTTTCTAAACTAAGAATTCTCAGTCTTTATCTATTAATGTTTTTGTTTTCTATAGGTCTTTGGAGAGTTAATAATTTGAATCACACGAGACATGCTTCTACAAGTTTTTTTATTTTTATTTTTTAACACTTATCGAGTTGATTAAAATTCTTTCAATCCCCTAAAGATCGCATTACATGTATATAAAAATTAATACAATTTAAGTTTTTGTTATAATGAAAACTCTCTTAAAGAGTTCACCATTGTTTGAATAAAAATCTTTTAGTGGAGAGAAATTTTTCTCACTTAAATTTTCACTTAAGTGTCTAATTGATATCCGAATAAAAATTAAAGATAAGAGAAGAAGCTTGTTTGAGTCACCAATTCCAAAATATAATAAATATTACAAGATATTTTAACCAATTCAATCCAAATTAAATATTCATATGTTCCTGTTTCGCATCTTATAATATCAATAAACTATTTCTAATACACATTCACCACAAACTAACATATTAATTTACCCATAACTTTACCAATTTACTAGAACCATCAAATCCTACTTCAACATATGCATATCACTAACTAAAACAATTATTTTCTATACGTCAATCCAACATATAATCTTAATTACAAATTTTCTCAACTTGCACTTACATTTCAAATTCACGTGAAATAAATATATAAATTAACTTTCCATGCCTCTTTTCAAAAGTTTCATAAGAAAAGATTACAAACTAAGCTAAGTTAAAAAAAAATCCACTTGTTCTAAGGGGACATGATTCACAATAAAACACGTCCTTATCAGAAAGCTTTTTTTCATTGACAAGAAGACTATATTAAATAATAAGTATAAAAATATACTTCAGCCCATAATACATTTGTTATAATATTTGATATCTCAAATATCAGATCAGAAAAAGTTAGCAAAGAAAACTTAAGAAAATATCATATCAGATCAAATTGTTATAATATTTGTTATCTTAAAAAAAAAAATTTATTAAGAGAAAATATTAGAAATGAAGTTAGAAATAAAGAAGACATAAGGATGTCAAATGAAAAAGTTTAGAGATGGTAGAATATATAAAATAAGAATTAAAAAAATTAGATTTCTAATTTATATATTAAACATAATTTAAAGTTTTAATCTTTATTCTTTTTTAAAACAATGTTTTACTAAATATAAAAAATTTTCAAATTTGATTTATTTTAAGATAATTGAATAGAAGAAGAAAAAATGTCGAGTCTCAATAAAATTGTAATTCTAAAATCAAATTATGGTAAAATTTCGATACCAATTTCCTAAAATCTACATAACAAATTAGTCTTAATCCATGTATTTGAAACTGAAAATGTATTAAAAGTCTTAATCCATGTATTTGAAACTGAAAATGTATTAAAATCTCACAACGACAACAAGCATAAAGATAATCCAACAAAATATTGAAAATAGTGATAGGAAATACAATTTTATAAGATGTCAGTTACGTATATAATATTTGTAAATGTGAATAATTTATAAAGGTTAATAAATCATTTTTAATTCTCAAATGAATATAAAATAAATGTTAATAAAGTCATTTGAATACAAAGTACAACTATTTATAATTTTTAAAATGACAATGAAACTCTAAAAGGCATTAAAATCAAAGATAAATTTGTGTAAAAATGATGAAAAAGACTAAATTATGTGTGCAATAAAATTATAAGTTTTTTATTAAAAGATAATTCAAATAACATTATTTACTTATTTAAACCTCTAAATAAAATAATTGAAAAAAAACGTGAGGGTGCAAACTCCAAAGGTAAACATGGATAAGGATAAAAGCTTTGAAAAGGCATGGAGAAAAGCTTGGTCTAATAAAACAATGAGATGCTGATGGCATTCTGAAGAAGACATTCACTGTTCTAGATATGATGGATCAGAGACTAAGGTATTGAATGGGGTGACACTGAAAGTCACATGATTTTTTTGCTGATGCAGAAACCAATTTTCTATTTCAAAAAGTCCAAAGCAGCACCATGATATGACACAAATTTTGAGTAATGGAAAACAAGACAACCTTCCTATTGATTTAATTATTGAAGTGCTTTGTGAAATCATACTCATGGATTTTAAGAATAAATGTACTTTTGTTGCTCATTATTTTAGAGCCATTAGGATAAACATTTCTCCTGGAATTCCCCGCAGGATCTTAAAGTTTTAAGGAAAATACCGTATCTCATTTGATGGACATTTTCTTATTTGGTCTGCATTGTGACGTGTCCATATTCAGAATTCAATTATTCCATTTCTTTCCCTGTTTTCTATTCTTATCCTTTTAGATCATTACCTCCTACAATACAATAGTAAAAGATCAGAATTAAAAAAAAAAAAAAAAAAAAAA
>Ga0209489_105042_pt1 | contig 23508 bp, 22 predicted proteins | sample SiratrowhiteBW_FD_187527 | JGI IMG/M metagenome (GOLD analysis project Ga0209489, IMG submission 187527) | Root nodule microbial communities of legume samples collected from California, USA - Siratro white BW (SPAdes) (version 2) | ecosystem: Host-associated > Plants > Roots > Nodule | place...
ACTCCTAGAAAACTCTAGTTACTGATGACATCATGCTTACATCATGCTGACATCATCGCTTACATCATGCTTACATCATGCTGATGACATCATGCTTACATCATGCTGACATCATCGCTTACATCATGCTTACATCATCACTGACATCATCGCTGACATCATCGCTGACATCATGCTTACATCATATCTATCACACACTTTTTACATTATTAGTTTTATTTAATCAGACCTTGTAGAGACAGAACAATTCATTTGTTGAGCTTCGCTTCGAGTCATACTGCCATGTAGTGGGTCCCAGTAAGGAAACATTTGTTTGTGTATCATCAATTCATCCATTAATTCTTCATTGTCGTTTCCTGCCAGGTCTTCATTTTGCTGGAACTGGTCTGCTGGTATATAGTACTCTGTTACACTTTTGAATTCTCGAAGCTGGTGAGAGTTATCTTGTTCTGGGATGATCCTATCCATAGGATAAGAATCTATCGGCCTCTGTGATGAGCTGGGAAGATCAGGATCAAGTGGTTTGTACTGATAATTATTTATTTCACACAGATGACGTGCTAGCTGATTTCTGTAGCTGTCATTCAGAGGGTAGCTTTCAAAGGTGCCCCATATGTATGCTTCATTTCTGGACCATAGCATGCCAGCTGGATTTTTAAAGTAAGGACGGTGGATGATAAAGATAGAGACTAAGGATTCGATGGAAGCTTGGGATAATCCTCTGGATTTTTCAAAGTCTAGAATCTTTTTCAGCTCTGCTCTCCACCAAGATAAGGGAGAATACCATTCCAGTAAGGTCCAAAAGTAATAATGATCTTTGTCCGAATTTGTGAGGATGTAATAGGCCATTTTGGTCTGGAGTGCAATAGGTATAGAATATTGAACAGTATTGCACCAGATAAGCCATAGTTGGTCTTAAAAGTTTCACTTAGAAAATAAATTTATTCCGAAAACTTAATTCAATTAGATTCAACTCCAAACACTTTCTATTTTTTTATCTTGACCGTCTTAAATCTTATCTATCATAAAATTGTGAGAGTTGTTTGATAAAAAAGTGTAATATTATAATTATTAACATTATTTTTATTATTAATATTAACTTATTATAGACAAATTATTTTTTAATTTAAATTTAAAATTTTAAAGTTATAATATAAAATTCTTATGTAAAAAAAAGTCAAACAAAGCTAAACAAGGGAGGAAGGAAACTAACCAATACTAGTGGGAAGAGACTTGTACACGTAAAAGAGTTGCTACCCATTCTGCTTACGCATACGTGTAAGTTTAGAATATTTGATTGTATAAAATTAAATTTTTGTTATGACTACTTTAAAACAATCCATAATAAATAACATATTAATTATTTTATTTATATATAATAAATAAAATTATATAAAATAAAAAGTCACATATATATTATTACTAAAATATTATAATATGAATTAATATGGAGACAGAGTGCCTGCTAGTTATTATTATTATTATTATAATACAATAAAATGTACTGAGGAAGAGAATCTCACGGGACAGCTATATATATAAATCACCAACATCGTACCTGTTACCTGCGTCTGCTCTCTATTTCTCTCTTCTTCGTCCTCTTCGCAAAACAATTAAAGGTTTCAACTTTCAACTTCCGCTGAATCCAAGTACCTTTTTTACTCTTCCCAACACAGACTTTCTATCGGTGTGCTTCGTTTTTGGGTTTTCTTTGATCATGGGTCGCCCACCCAGCAATGGAGGCCCAGCCTTTCGCTTCACTCCGGCTGAGGTAATCATCAAAATTTCAACTTCACAGAAGTTTTTCGTGTTTTTTCTCTTTTATCTCATGATTTTCTACATTGGGTTATTTGGGTGTTTGTTTTTATGCTAAAATTTTAATCGTGCTGTGTTAAATTAGCCAGCTGGCTCTCCTTCACAACTGCCTCATCTTGGTGCTCTCGATTGTGTCACTGGATTTATCATTCGATATTGCTAAGCATTTGTATGTGGCATTTGGTTTCTGAATGGTGGATGTTTTGTTTGTGTTGGGTGTGATAAAGCAGCCTGGGTTCTGAACATACATGTATAAAGTTAGGGCTCTGACATTTGAGAATGAATTAGGGTAAATGGTATTTGCATAAGGTTTTTAGGCCTCCTGTATGGTATCCACATCTTTTTGTGCAAGTGGTGGGCAATTTATGTGATGTACTGCCCTTGAAAAAATTTTGTTCCCTGCCTTAGGATTTGGATTTGACCACAAGTGTTGACCCTGTGCTTCCAAAACTTTTGTCTTTGGTCGAATTTCATTTGGTTGTTTTGTGAAGCTTTTTCCTCTCAAAGGTATGATTTGTCGTGTTCAATGTTATAGTTTTAAACTAGAAAGTAGAAATTGACAAAACTGCAAGCCTGATGAAACGAAATCATCAATCATTACCAAGTTTCTGATACCATTGTTTCGAAGAATAAAAGGAGAGTTGGGGAGTTAAATAGTGTTTAATAGTGATCCTTTAGTTCTTTTTCATTTGACAAGTTGAGATTATTTGACTCTTCAGTTTCTTTGTTTGAGAATATGTGGAAGAAATTTGGAGAAGAAAAAATAACAGAAAATGGTTGAATTGTATGATTAGTATGAGTGTTAGGGAATTTCACTGATGCATCCATGTATTGTGCATGAAAGTCATCTGTGATTTATCGCATGATATGAACCAACCAAGGGCATGCTTGCTTTTTGTTGGAACAACCCAAACCCAAGTTGAACTCAGCTGACCAAAACATAATCTTTGACTTCAATTGGAGTTTGAGCTGTTCCAATTGAAAACAAAGCGCCACAACTAGTCCAATTATGTGGTGAATATTCGAATCACAAATTTCTAGATTCTATCAACTGAGATTTTCCATGGATAGTGCTGTCCAAAACTATTGTTTCTTTCTATAGGTAGGAGAAATGGAAGTTATTCTTCAAGAACATGATAATGCAATGCCAGCACGCGAAATTCTTACAGCTCTTGCAGAGAAGTTCAGGTTGGCCTCTGTGCCTGACTACCCGTGCTATCAGACTTAAGAATATTTTGTATGCTCCCAAAAAGTGACTAAAGTTATGTTTTCTTTCAGTGAATCACCAGATCGTAAAGGCAGGATTACAGTGCAAATGAAACAAGTACGATTGCACACTATATTTTATTTGAAATTGGCTTTTCACCCCTGTTTTCTTAGTTTTCCACTTCAGTATAGGTATGGAATTGGTTTCAAAATAAGCGGTATGCAATACGAGCAAAATCAAGTAAGACTCCTGGAAAGTTAAATATTACACCTATGGCTCGGGATGATGCAACCCCAGTAAGGACTATGCCTCAGCAACCAACAGCTGCTCCAATTCCTACTGCTTCTGTTACAGCAGGTAGGATGCTGCTGCTTTAGAGTGCTTAACTTTCTGTACTTTGCTTGAATCCATGGTCACGGTTATTTGTTACTCCTGCATACTTTATGTTGTGATAATTTCTTTCTTAAATTCATATACCAAATAAGTGTTGTTTTCTTGGATCTCTAATTTACTAAAGTTGAGTATGCTGATTTTCCTAATTTTTTAGTGTGTATGATGTTCACTCGAAGGGCAATATTTATACATGTATCCCAACGCTTATGAAGTCATTGTTATGTACACTAAACCTTGTGTAGATCGTTTAGAGTATTTTATTAGATATCAGTAACCATTTAATACAATTAAACCTTTAAAATTGTATTATAGGAGAAGGTGAAGATATTGGATTTATTTAACCTATTCTATCTTATGGTCTAATAGTTAGGAATTTTTGTTGTGTTAGTGTCTGTTTTAGGGGCTATGGGTGGATGTTAGTTTATCAAAGAAGATGGTTCCCCAACCTTTTATAAGTAGGACTTCTATTTTAGAAGATAGGGGGACTTTTTTCGTTAGTTACGAAACTAGACAGATTCTAGTGTGAAAGGACGAATATCCTTTGTGTACTTGTTTTTGTTTTGAAATCAAATAAGAACAAGTGATGCATATGACTTTTTCTATCTCATTCCTCACAAAAATCCTAACAATTGGTTTGACTTGCCGGATAATGTAATGAACATCACCGAACTGATATAATGGGACTAGGAGCTTGATATAATGAATATATCTGATGACGAGAAGAAAATAGATGCTTTCACTAATGGCCATCATTTGTACTGTTGTCTGAAGAAGAATTTGTGGGTTATTATTATTTTGGTTGATGACGAAAGCGCTAGTGTAGAAGATGATGATACCTTTACCGTAGAGTGTAATTTGCTGGACTTTTCCATTTGTTTAGCAAGAGGCATAAGCACCCCACAAACCATGAAACTCAAGGGTAAATTGCACTATCAAGATGTATTGATGTTAATTGATAGTGGTGCTAGCCCTAATTTCATCTAGCACAAGTTGGCTTAGAGGTTAGGCTTTAAAATTTATCAAGGTTCTTGTTTAACATTTTAAGGATTGGGCATCTCTAGCTCTTGTTTCTTTAGAGCACTCTCTATTTTTAAATTTTTCCCTTTCCTTTTCTCTGTTTTTTCTACCTATTTGTAGATTTGGAGGGGTATCTCATCTAATCTTACTTAAGTGTGGAGGTTGTGGTGTAGTCCTTCCTATAGGTAGACATTCTTTTTAATTGTTCTACCCTCATACAAATTTGGGTTAAAATGTTTTTATTATTTCTAGTATGTACCTAACTTTAGGGTTAGGGCTTAAGGTAAGTGCCTTGTCTTATTTTGTAAGTTGTATATATACATCAATAAAAAGAACAACAGTATAAGTTGAATACAATTTTTCCTCCATCTTATTTTTTTTGTCTATTAAAGTTGTGTTTTACTTTGAACACCCATGAGTGTTTTGTCAGAATTCTTTTAGTATGATAGTTGTATTCTACAACAGATTCATTAGACAGTTTATTATTTTGTTTGTTCACTTTCGTACATATATATTTGGGTGAGTTATCAACTTTGTAAAGTGGATTTTTCATTTTTTCAAAAATCAAAATTTTCATGCTTTGTTTCTCTAGAGCTTAAGATGTCTTAATCATTAAGTAAATCTAGTTATGGAATTTGAAGGTACTAATACTGATTATGTCTTCATTTTAGACTATGGGGTTTCTGTTTTATGCTCTTATTAGTTATTTTGTTTACTTACATTGCCTTCATCTTGTCCTACTCAGTTTTGCCAGCAATAAAAGCAACCCCAGAAAATCCAGTTATGGAATTCGAAGCTAAATCTGGGAGGGATGGAGCATGGTCAATACTTCCTCTTTAATAATCTTAATAGACTTTGTAGTTTATCTTTGTTAATTATGTTTTCTTTTGAATAGTAGATTATTAGGATAAAAATATCCTTATTATAATCATATTGATTAGAAAAAAATATCTTTAGAATCTTTGTATTCATTTCACGTATTTTTATTTCTTTTGTTTAGGGAGTGTGATTGTTACAGATAGAGGTGATGAGAATGTAATTGGTGGAATTATTATCAATAAAATAATTCTTTATTTTCATATATAGTTCAAGGTGGTATTAGGGTTCCCAATCTTGGGAGTGTTGTTTTGGTTGCCATGTAAACAACTAGCACTATTGCACCCTGTTATCATTGTCATTGATGGTGTACACCACACTGATGATCACATTGTCATTGATGTCAATGGTGCGCCAAAATGGTGTGCACCACACTGATGATCACAGTGTTGACAATTGAGTTGCTAATGGAGTTTCCACGTGCCTAGCTCTTATGAAGTCCACTCATTGTTGCAACCACATGCATGATTGTTGGAACCTTCTAAAAGTGAACATTGGACTCGAGTGATGAGAGAGGTAATGAATGTATTAGTGAAAAAAAATTCAACGTGGGAGATTGTTGACAATCGATGAGACATAAGGGCTATAGGGTGGTGATGAATATTTGTAGTGAAATATAGGGCATATGGGACAATAGACCAATATAAAGCTAGATTAGTGTTAAAGGGATAGACTCAAACTTATAAAATTGACTGAGGAAATATTCGCTCTAGTGGCAAAAATGAATACAATTCTAGTTGTTCTTTCTTCTGCAACTCATTTTTGTTGGGACTTACACCAGTTAGATGATATGAATGTCTTTCTTCACATAGCTTTAGGAGAAGAAGTATACATGGAGATTCTTCCAGGATTTGAAACTCATAGTGGAAGGAACAAGGTATGCCTCCTAAAGATGGCCTTATATGGTCTTAAGCAAATTCCAAGAACATGGTTTGACAGATTTATGATAATGGTTTCCAAAGGACATAAGCAAAGTCAAAGAGATTATACTTTATTCACATAAAACACTCCCTTATATGTAATCTTAATATATTTCTAGTCTATGTGAATGATATGATTATGGCATGGGAAGATGAAACAAAAATTGACTCTACAAAAAAATTAACTGTCCAACCAAAATGAAAGACTTAAGAAAATTGAAATGTTTCCTTGGAATAGAGGTTGCATATTCAAAAGAAGGGATTTTCATCTCCCAAAGAAAATATGATCTTGATCAACTCAAAGAAATAGATAAGTTAAGATGTAGAAACTCAAGAATTCTTATTGAACAAAATCATAGAACCGATAGTGAAGAGAGTCCAATTGTTGATATGACCCAGTTTTAGAGATTGGTAGGAAAACTTATTTATCTATCACACACAAGGCCAGACATTACTTATGTAATTAGTGTGGTGAGACAATTTATATATGAGAAAGATATATGCAAGTAGTTGATAAAATTATTTATTACTCGAAGCCAAATCCATGAAAAGGGCTACTCTTTAGGAAAAGAGACACTTTGACCCTAAAAATATATAGTGATGCAACTATGCAAGTTCTATTAGTGCCATTGAATCTACCTCTAGGTACAATATGTCTTTTGGAGAAAGTCTGGTAACCTAAAGAAGCAAAAAACGGGATAATGTTTCTCATTCTTGTGCAAAATCTTACTTTGGAGCCCTTGATCAAAGTATGTGTGTAGGAGTTTGGATGAAATCATACTAGATGACCTTACATAAAGGTAGATCTCGCAATGCAAAAACTTAATTTCTAGCCCTTGCATAAGGTGTGTGAAGGACTTTAGATGAAAATCATACTAGATGAATGAAAATCATTTAAAATAGGTAGATATCCTTATACAGTTGTGCTATGATAACAAGTCAGTCGTGAACTTTGTTCATATCCAGTATAACATGATAAGACAAAATTATATTGAAATTGACACACTTCATCAAAGATAGTCCAGATAGAGGTCTTGTGGTTATAACCCATGTCCCTACAAGACATAAGATAGTGGACATTTTCACAGAGATACTTCTTTAAGGAAGATTTCAGGATGTTGTAGACGAATTGAGAATGATTGATATCCAATTACCAATTGGAGGGGGAGTGTAAATAACAAATTATTTGGATAAAAATATGTTCAATATGATTGATTAGGATAAAATATTGTTAAAAAGCGTTTCAGCATATTTTTATTTCCTTATTTTATAGAATTTGATTGTTACAAATAGAGGTTATGAGGATGCAATTGGTGTGATTGTTATTAATAAAATAATTCTTTATTTCTCTACATAGTTAATGGGTTTTCATTTATGGGCCTGACTTATGGTTTCTTATTGTTAGGTATGATGTTTCTACCTTTCTATCGCACAGATATTTGGAGACCAATGATCCGGTAATTTAAAGCTAAGATTATTTCTATTTTAAGTTTTGTGAAGAAATTAATTAAGCTTTTTGATATGGTTTTCGGTTTCCCTTTCTCAGAGGATTACTTTCTTGGGAATCTTTTGATTTTGCTGCTTTGAATTCCCGCATAGGCATGCTAAGTGGTTGATCCCTGATGAAATTGGTAGAACATATTTGAAGTTATTAGTCCTTATTGTTAGTGGGCTTGTGCTTGCATTAATATTAATAGTTTTTGATACAATTATTAGTGTTAGACATTATGGATAATGCCCTTTATTTCCATTCCCTACAATTTAGGGGCTATATTTTATTGGGGATTAGATTTGTCATCAAATTTGAATTCTCATACTTCAACATAAATTCAGAAGAGCTGAGAAGAATTCTATCAAGTAATCACAAAAGATTCTGTGGAGTTCAAGTTGGTATGCGAACCTCCTCTCTCGTTATGAATCAGTTTGGTCATTACTTTGAACAAATCCACTAAAGTCTCCAATAACTGAACTCTGGCAATACCTTATCTATATCGAAGAGACCCTTTATCTTCCGTAAGATTCTCATCTACTCACTACCCCCATTTGCTGCACCTACTTGAATGTACAGCTCAGTGCAATCCTACATGCGTATTTTAAAGGCACCTGTTTTCCTGATGTTTGGTCTGCCTCCTCAGCCTTCATTTTATCTATTATATACCTTGTAGACCATTCACTCTCCTACGAATCTGATTCTTAAGCTTTTAGTTGATCAGGGGGAGCTTTATTGAGACTATTGAATAGTGGAGTGCCGCTCTATCTCAAGGTGAGGTGAGATATTTCCTCTTTGAGTGTTGGTGTGTCAATTCCTAAACAGTCAATAAGGTGGCTGCTAAGATGCGGTAATTTGGATTATTGATGGCTGCCAAGATGCAGCAATTTGGATTTTGAGATATATGAAGAGTTCTCTACCTGTTGTGTTGTCTTTGTTTCTTATTTTCCAGGTCACTGATCCATGGTGCTGTAGCTGTCTCAAGTTTAGCCCTCTATTTCCTTGGGAAATTTAAACAGTGTTTTGTTCAATTCAACTTATTTTGTTGAGGCTTTTGTTTTACATATCATGTATTTAAGAAAGAAACAGTGTCTAGGAAGAGAGATATAATGAATTTCTGGATATGCTGTAGTTTCCGCAGAGCGAATTGATCCATCTATAATCAAAAGGTTTAAATAGGTAATAAATAGTTTTAGCTATTTTTGAAGAGGACAATTAAACTATCCCAACAGAAATTACGAAGATACATTGGACCTAGTTAAATATTTGAGAAAATAAGATACGTTAGTTCCTCCTATTTCCAATACTCCCCCTCAAGCTGGAAAATAGATATTTTTCATTCCCAACTTGCATATTAATCTCTAAAAAACTGAACTGGTCAATCATTTAGCAATAATATTTGCACTTTGACCTTGTGATGGTACATATGAATGTCTATCCACTTCAATTTGCTTTGTTCAGTCGAACTGAACACAGTTATAGGCTATATTGATTGCTGATTTATTATCACAATAGAGTTTCATAGGTCCATCCCAATGAATTTTCAAATCTTGTAACATAATTTTCAACCAAAGCAATTCACATATATCATGTGTCATAGCTCGAAATTCAGATTCAGCACGCAATTGAGCTATAACAATTTTCTTTTTACTACATCAAGTTACCTGGTTTCCTTCAATACATGTACAATGTCCAAAAGTGAATCTCCTATTAGATATTGACCTTGCATAGTCAGCGTCAGTGTAAGTTTAAGTATGTATTCCCATTTGTTCTATATAAAATTCCTCTATTCTTATGAGTTTGTTAGAATAATTTATCTAGGTTATATAACTTGTTTAGATAGGTTAAGTAGCCTAACCGAAAAAGCTATTTTGCTTATTAACGTTAATTACCTAGATATAGCCTTTTTTGTGTAACTTGGAATAAGTTTGCTCAATTGCATCCCAAATATTTTTTGTTAAGCTGAGAAACATAATGTTATCACTAATTTCTGTACTCATAGAATTCCAGCAATAATCAATTAATCTTCCTCATCCCATGCTGCAAAATTTGAGTCTCCCTCCTTTGGTTCGGCACCATTCAAGTGACCACTTCAAATTGTTTTTTTCCCATTCATCCTATAAGTAGGTTCTATACCCTGCAAATCTCCATATTGATTATTCTAAGGAGGATGCACAACTCTCCTTTTTTATCTGAAGGTAGATGGTAAGTCACCAGAAAGTTGCTGCAAAGTTATTGGAGTTCTGAAATCCAGAAAAGTCTACTGCTTCGAAGAGCCTAGCAAACTTAAAATTTTTGTTTGCAGAAGCAAAATTAGCTTACATAGGGAACTCTAATACCATGTTAATGTTAATATCTTTCTCCATGTTTCAGGAAGTGCTGGTACGATTTGCTGGTTTTGGGCCTGAGGAAGATGAGTGGATTAACATTCGAAGGCATGTTAGACCACGATCCTTGCCGTGTGAATCTTCAGAATGTGTTGTAGTAATCCCGGGTGATCTTATACTTTGTTTTCAGGTAGGAATAGCTGTAGCCAGGTGTCATAAAAACTTGATTTTTTTTTTTATCTAATAATATTTTACTTTGTGGAACATCTATTTAGTTTATTTTCTCTACATTTGACATTTCAGGAAGGTAAGGAGCAAGCTCTATACTTTGATGCCCATGTACTTGATGCTCAGAGACGGAGGCATGATGTAAGAGGCTGTCGTTGTAGATTTTTGGTGCGCTATGATCATGATCAATCAGAGGTATTAATTTTCTTTAAGATTTTCTGTTGTGGGATGATTTTTATGATATAATTCAATCACTTGTTTTCTTTTGGTATGCACAAGATTTCAGTCCCTATAGTTTTCAATTTTCAATTAGTTTTGGTTCCTGTAGTTTTTTTTTTTTTTTTTTTTTTTTTTTTGTTTTGTTTTTTTTTTTTTTTTTTTTTTTTTTTTTTTTTTATATCATTCAGCCGTATAATTATCAATGAGATTTGGTTACCTGGGATTTATTTTTGTGAATTGATTCTCTCACATTTCTTTTGGTTTTACATAAATTTATTCCTTAAGGGTCCGTTTGGGGTTTTTTTTTATTTATAAATTTTCAAATTTTTAGGCATGAAAACTAGTCTTCAATTTTTAGTTTTTAGTTTCAATTTATGTTTGTGTTTTCAGTTTAAAAAATGGTTGTCAACTTTATGTATTTTTTTTTTGTAAAAATTATTGATAACAATACTTTCACTAGTCATATATATATTTTTAGTTCTTCTTAAGTAAAAGTGAATAATAATTATAATGACGATGATAATAATAAATACATGAAGAGAGAAGACAAACTTTTTACATAGAGGAGACATTAGACAGCGACAAGGGAGCAAGAAAAGTTATTGAATAGAGACATAGAGAAGGCTAGGGTAAACATAGACTCTTCTCAAAAATTAAATCTCAAAATCTATTTTTCTATTTTGTTTTTAGAAAAAATGTAAAATGATTTTGAAAATGAAATTTGAAAACCAAAATCACGGTATCCACAATGGCTACTTTCTTTCTATAGGTGAACTCATTGCTCCTTTTCTTATATATATATATATGTGTGTGTGTATGTACATATACATATCTCTCTCTCTCTCTCTCTCTCTCTCTATATATATATATATATATATATATATATATATATATATAATAAAATATAAAACTGAGTGCCAACTATGCAAATCAGACTTTTCTTCTCAATATCTCAAGTTGGTATCAGATTTGGTACAATCTCACTTGGTTGTCTCCGTTGTTGATAACCACCATTCACTATCCCACTTGCTAACTCGGGTTACCACAATCATACCCTCTTGCTATCCCCTGCTTCACTACCCCACTTGCTAACTCGGGTTACCACAATCATACCCTCTTGCTATCCCCTGCTGCCTGCCTCCCTTGATCATCATGGATTTTTTTGTCCCTTTTAGTTCTCTTTGGTCTTTTCGAACTTTTGAGACTTGTTTCTCTTTTTGAAGAAGGTGAAGAATATTTTTGTTCGTGATATCCAACGTTTATATGATGCAACCCAAAATTGGCATCTCTTAAACAAATTGACCCATGACATGATTGCCCGACCCCAAGCAGTTGTGAAAGAGTTGAAGATGTTTCTTGAAGCTAGTTTGAAGGAATGAGTAGAAACATGATCAGTTGTATTTGGTTTTGATTCTACGGGATATCTTCTCTTGCCCCTACTCTTTAAAGGATGAAAATTTTGTTGAATCTAACAAGTAACAACAAAAACATGGATAAATTCTTAAATATGGTTTCATCTTAGAAGACTTGGATATCCCTCATTCAATCTTATCAAATCATTATTCCTTTGTCTAATTATCGAAGAGTCTGTTGAGTCTTTCAATTTCATATTTGCTAACCGTAGAAGCACCACTCTACATCTTATCGAAGTATTAATAATTCCCTTTTGATATAATTCACTTTGTTGTTTAGGAACCTCTTTAATATCCATCTCTACAACATATGGTTTGTTATTTTTTATTGATGATTCTACCTGTGTTACATGGACATATGTTATGAAAAGTAAGTCTGAGGTATTTCAAATCTTTGTTAATATTTCTTATTGTTACGCTCCTACATCACCACAATGCACTGCCAAAGAGAAAACACAATCTCGTTATAGAAAGAATGAAACTTTAGTGCTTTATGTTCTCAAAACAATCAAACAAAGGAACCACCGTTACTTTCTCACAGAAATGTTTCTGTCAACCTCGAGAATTTTTCCAAAAGTCCCCTATTCACTGCCCAAAGTTGGATTTATATGACATCCAACCCTTTACAACACCCCTAACCGTTACTACCCCTAACGGTTTTTTATCCTTTTCTCGTAAACTCTCTAAATTCTATTTGGACTATGTTGAATCACTTTATGTTGGTCCTCAAGTCTAACAATACTCCCCTCCGAATCAACCACCTTGTCCTCAAGGTGAATTTCTGGAAATTGTTCTTTAATCATTTCAATGTCTTCCCACATAGCAGCTTCAACCCCTCCTTCCTTCCATCGAATCAATACTTGTTCTATTGGGGATCCATGAGTTGTCACTGTTCTTCTTCACAAATTCTCTTCTGGAATCATTTCCTGCCCTTGTCCTTGCAGATCCGGTGGCATCTCAGATTCCACATGGTGATCCCCAATTGCCTTCTTTAACTGTGATACATGAAACACTGGGTGAATTCGAACGTGGTCTGCAAATTGTAACTTGTAAGCTACTACTCCTACTCTAGCAATCACAAGGAAAGGACTGTAATATCGAGCTGATAACTTTGGGTGAAGCTTGGTATGCACCGATTGTTGTTGGTGTGGCCGAATCTTCAAATAACCCATGTCACCCACCCCAATGTCTACCTTTCGCCGATGTCTATTTGCAAACTTTGACATGTGGTCTTGTCCTCTCCTTAGGTGGAATTTTAATTGTTTTAATGCTTCATCTAGATTCATTAGATCCTGGGCCACCGCTTCCACCGCTGTCTCCCCTGGTATAAACCGAGTTAGGGATAGAGGAGCTCTACCATACACTACTTCATAAGGGGTACATTTGGCTGCTCCTTGATAGGTAGTGTTATACTAATACTCTGCCCAACCAATAAAATTCACCCATCCTTTTGGCTGTTCTGAACAAAAACAGTGAAGATAGGTTTCCAAATCCTATTGAGTACCTTGGTCTGCCCATCTGATTCGGGGTGGTATGAAGTACTCATTTTTAACATAGTTCCTTGCAACTTGAACATCTCTTTCTAAAATATACTCATGAACATGGGATCCTTATCGTTGACAATGGCTGCCGAAATTCTGTGCAGTCTCACCACCTCCTTCATAAAAATCTCTACCACTATCTGGGCAGAATAAGGATGCTTGAGTGGAACAAAGTGCCCATATTTGCTTAATCTGTCCACCACAACAATGATAGCATCAAACCTATTAGATTTCGGTAGTTTCACTATAAAATCCATACTCACTTCTTTCCATACAACCTCTGGTATAGGAAGCGGTTGCAGCAATCCCTGGGGCGAGCTAGCAAGGTATTTATTCTGCTGGCATACTGGGCAAGCAGACACATATTCTGTTACGCATTTCTTCATTCCTTTCCAATGCAATGATTGAGAAATTCTTCTATAAGTTCTGAAAATTCCCGGATGACCTCCTGTTGGAGTAGCATGAAACTCCTTCAACAATTGAGGAATCCAAACTGAGGTAGGACATAACACCAGTCTTCCTTTATAGTGCAATTTATCATTCTCCAAGGTATGCTTGCCATTTGAGCCTGAATCCTTTTGCAGTTCCTTTATGATCTTTTGCAGATCCCCATCCTTCAGCACTTCCTCTTGAATCTGTTCTGCACCCGGCCAATATGGTCTAGATATGATCAACGATTTTGCTTTTTCTGATGCAGTATCCTCCATCACCCTAGACAGAGCATCTGCTGCCTTATTGGTCTTTCCTGCTTTATACACAATATCGAAATCATAACCCATTAATTTTGCTAACCAATTTTGTTGATTTTGGGTGGTTATCCTTTGTTCTAACAAATATCTCAAGCTTCTTTGATCTGTGTACATTGTGAATTTCCTCCCAACAGGTAAGGCCTCTAATGTTGAATGGCTAACACTAACGCCATCAACTCTTTCTCATATATTGATTTTGCCAATGATGCTTCCGCCAAAGCTTTACTGAAAAACGCAATTGGTCGCTTATTTTGTGATAAAACAACACCTATTCCCTTGTCTAAGGCATCACACTCAATGTAAAAAGGTCCATTAAAATCTGGTAATATTAAAACTGACGCAGAGGTCATAGCCCTTTTCAGTTTATCCATAGCCCTCGTACTCTCATCAATCCATCCAAAGCCTCCTTTGTTCAACAACTGAGTCAATGGTCGGGCTATTTTCCCATAATCTTGGATAAACCTCCTATAATACCCTGTCAAACCCAAGAACCCTCTCAAAGCTTTGATATTCTTAGGTGTCGGCCACTGTTCAATCGCTGCCACCTTCTGAGGATCCATCTTAACTCCTTCCCTGGATACCACATGCCCCAAATAGTGTACTTCACGCCGGCCGAACTCCCATTTCTTCGTGTTGGCAAAAAATTGGCTCTGCCGCAGAGTCTTTAATATTATTTGAAGATGCCCTAAATGATCCTCCCACGTTTTACTGTAAATAAGAATATCATAAAAAAAAAACAAATACAAATCTTCTCAAATAATTCTGCAAAACTTCATTCATTGCGCATTGGAACGTGGCCGGTGCATTGGTCAACTAAACGGCATAACCAATGACTTATAGTGCCCCTGGTGCATGTGGAAAGCAGTCTTCTTCATGTCGTCCTCTTTTATTTGTATTTGGTGATAGCCGACCTTCAAGTCAATTTTTGAAAAATAGGAAGCTCCATTTAATTCATCAAGTAATTCCTCAATAACTGGTATAGGAAACTTATCAGGTATAGTAGCCTTGTTCAATGCCCTATAGTCCACGTAAAACCTCCAACTCCCATCCTTCTTTTTGACTAAGATGACGGGGCTTGAAAATGGGCTGTTGTTGGATCGGATGATACTCGCCTTCAACATCTCACTCACTTGTTTTTCAATTACTCTTCTTTAGATAGGGATACCTATATGGTCTCACATTAATTGCTTCCACCCTCTCTTTCAAGGGTATTTTATGGTCTATTGTTCTCCTTGGTGGTAATCCCTTGGGTTCCACAAACACCTCCTTATTGTCTTTAATAATTTCTTCTTTTTCAATTTTCCAGCACATCGATACTGCAACAATCTCCTTTTCTTTCTTTAAAGATTGGGGTTTGACTATCTTCCTTTGCCAGGGATGGGTCCCCTCTTATGTGTATCATTCGGCCTTGATCCATAAAGCTCATTGACAGAGGCTTCCAATTTATTCTAACATCCCCCAACTTGGCCATCTACGTAACTCCAAGAATAAATCCATTCCACCTAATTCGAATAAGAAAAATGTCTCTTTGACAGTGTAGCCCTCCAATGCCACTTCTAACACACAACACTTCAATCTCCTTCCTTTGACCATTTCTTAGTTTCACCTTGTATGTAGGAATGTATTCTTTGGGTATTCCTAATTCCTAAACCAACGTTGTTGATATAAAATTGTGACTTGCGCCATTGTCGATCAATACCATTGTTCTCCTTCCTTTAACCTCTCCTTATAGCTTCATTGTTTGCGAAGGAGTCAATCCACCCGCAGACAACACTGACAGGTTCACGGAAGACTCTCGATTTCCCTCTTAACCTTCCTCATCTTCATAGTCTTACCCCTGTTGCTCGTTCCCTTCATCCTCCTCATTTTCCCCACGAATGATTACTTTGTCAGGGCACCTATGGCCATAGCTGTAGGCTCCTCCACAATGGAAGTATCATCCTTTCTCTCTTCTCCTTACGTATTCCGGGTAAGGAAGAGTCCTTGGCCCTCTATTCCTCCATCCTTCTCCTCCGTTCGTTCCATTTCTCACTTCCTTGTACCCTCCCCCTGTTTCTCTTCTTGTATTGTTTCCTCCAGTAGATCTTGCAGCCCCTTGCACCCCCTTGGAGTTCTCTGTTTTCGTTAACACCCCCATTCTGCCCTGATAAAGAGATTGGGAGGTTCGCTGGATCATTCCTCCACCTTTCTCCATTTTACCGTCCTCACCTAAATCAAGAGCAATCTCCATGGCCCTCATCAACTCCTTTGGATTATGTGGCCGAATTTGATTATGTATCTTGACGTGTAATCCCGCGAAGAATATCCCAGTAATTGTTCTTCCATCATATTGGGAGCTTGAGATACTAAAAGTTCGAATTCTTGGATGAATTCTTCCACGCTTCCCTTTTGTTTGACCTTTGCCAATTTCTCAAAGACCGAGCTTCTTTCCCATGATGGATTGATTGCCTTCTATTTCCAAAAATTGAACCAGTGATTGGCGCCCCCTTCCATGTTGATAAAAGCAATTTTCAATTTCTCCTTGTTCGTTATATGTTGTATCTCAAAAACCTTCTCTGCTCTCGCTACCATGGTTATTGAATCGAGATTCGAATCGTGAATCGTCTTACGATCTTTTTTGAACCGTGAATCGAATCTTATCATGAATCGTAAGATACATACATAATAACTAAAATATGATATTTTTTAAATAAGAATAAGTGACATGAAAAAAACATTAAAAATATCATTTTGGATTTCTCTATGACGTTTCATTTACTTTTAACTTTTGTTTGTTTACCTTTACTTTTAACTTTTGTTGGTTTTGGAGACTTTTCATTTTCCAATGTAACTTTTGTTGGTTTTGGAGACTTCTCATTTTCCAATGTAACTTTTGTTGGTTTTGGAGACTTTTCATTTTCTAATGTGACTTTTTCTTTACTTTAGGGTTTGTTGGTTTTGGAGACTTTTCATTTTTCAGTGACCCTTCAATCACCTTCAATCACCATGAATCGCTTACAACATGAATCGCGAATCACACGATTCAAAAGCGATTCAAACGATTCATGGTGCGATTCAAGACATAAAACGATACATAAACCGATATGTATCGTACAAAGTAATTTTTGAAACGAATCGCGATACGTATCGTACGATTCATACGATTCTAACTACTATGCTCGCTACCCATTCATGAGGGTCAATCCCTTCAAACGTCGGTAACTCAATCCTCGTGGTCCAAGATTTGGGTTCTTCTTCCACCCTGTCATATCTTTCTTCGTTCCTCGCCCTCAATTCCTTTTCCACCTCATCATTCACCGAATTTTCTCCTTCTTCAGATTTGTTGTCTCCTTTCCTGAATTCTTTCATCAGTTCTTTCATCTCATGCATATCCATCATCCCTTCTTTGATGGTAGCAATGTCCGCTTTCATCTCTGCAATCGTCTGGCTAGTTTCGCTGGCCCACTTCTCAATAGCTCCCACTCGCTGCTCTATATTCCCCGATCGACGTATCCGGCAGGTCGGACTAATTGTTACGCTCCTACGTCACCACAATGCACCGCCAAAGAGAAAACACAATCTCATTACAGAAAGAAAGAACCTTTATTGCTTTATGTTCTCAAAGCAATCAAACAAAGGAACCACTGTTCCTTTCTCACATAATCTTTCTGTCAACCTCTCAAGAGAATTTCGCCAAAAGTCCCCTATTCACTGCCCAGAGTTGGATTTATATGACATCCAACCCTTTACAACACCCCTAACCGTTACTATCCCTAATAGTTTTTTATCCTTCTCTAGTAAACTCTCCAAATTCTATTTGGACTATGTTGAACCACTTTATGTTGGTCCTCAAGTCTAACACTTATTTACTTTCATTATTCAAGTGTACCCAAGGTTTTATAGGAAAAAGGGAAGTTGGCTTCCAAGTTGCAAACAAAAGCAGCCCATAAACCTTTACGTCAAGATACTACTATATTTCGTTAGGTTGTTAATATGCTAAGTATTTGGAGAGTTTACTAAAGAAAGAATAAGAGAGTGAGGGAATAATGAACTGGAAAGGGAGAGTGGTGCGTGTATTGCATGTTCAGTCCTATTGCTTCACAATGGTGTGATTTGAAAAGAGCAGAATCATGTATTTTACAAAGCTTTACAAGTTTGTTTTGACTAACTGATAAATGTTTTGTTGAATGTCACTTCTCATTTGATGCATCTTGTGTTCTTGTCAGGAAATCGTGCCACTTAGGAAGATTTGCCGCCGGCCCGAAACCGACTACCGGTTACAGCAACTTCATGCGGTGAACGAGGTGGTTCCTGTGGATCAGCAGAAGACTGGCATGGATCCATCAGTACCAAAGCAGCTGATTGCAGCAAGCATTCATATGGAGACTCCTGTTGTGCAAACAAATGTTCCTCAAACTCCACAAGCTATGGATATTGATGTAGATCAAAAGAAAGCTGAAACAAATACTGATGTTCCAGCAGGAAACTCTACCACCACCCCACCCAGTGTCCCATTCACTAGTATCATTACTCCAAGCAGTGTTCCTCAAGTCACTGCTCAGACTCAGGACATGCTTGAATGAAAACAGCTGTTTTTTCAGACATGAAGAGACTTTAGTACATTATTTTTAGTTTCTTAGAACTGTTAACCATGTGGGTAGTTTATCTTCAGCCAACAATGCTTACAAGTAACTTTCTTTTGCTGTTTTATTCGAACCATAGAAATTAAAAAGAAAAAACATAATGACGTTATATTTTGTTGAGCATATAGGGGGGCATTCTCTTTTATTGGATGAAGAGAAGGAATCTGTCATATTACTAATTTTGATCTCATTACCAGTTTGCATGCCATTTTGGTTCTTAATGTGTGTTTTCAGTTGGAGTAAATCTTTTTTCAAAAGAAAATTTATTGTTGTTTATTTTCCTTATCACTTTTTTTATTTTAATTTTTTTTCTTAAAAAATTCCGTATTACACATCAATCACTCATCTAATTTCTGTTGAGTTTCTAAAATTAATTTCGAAGCGTGTTTGAAAGGAAAAAAAGAAAATATAAAAGAAATAGATGGAGAGCTGTTTTTCATTCTGTTTCTCTTTCCTACTTTTCTTTTAGGGTCTTTTCAGAATCCAGATGATAGATATCTATAAAAATATAAATATATTTTTGGGTTCTTTTTTGTTTTTTAAAAACAGAAAGAAAATAAGCTCTTAATCGCCTCATAATTTTCTTTACCTCAAATTTATAAATTTTTGTTTTCTATTGAAATCAATTTTAAACACGAGAAGTTAGCTTCTTTCCTCAAAAGATAGAAGTTGAGATTTTTCCACTTCACTTCTTCCCTTCTCAAATACAAGAAAATAAAATTCGCATTAACTAAAAAATTCAATTACAAATATTTGATTGTATTATCTTTTGTTAAAAAAGTAGACGCTTAATAAAAGATTCTATGTTGGAACTTGATACAAAGTGAAATACTAATTGTAAATAAAACTGTAATTAAATAGAAGGTATTTTAGAGAATATCATCATTACGTAAGGTCAAAATTTTCAAAATTTCTTTCTATTTATAGTGAACACATAACAATTTTTTTTTCACTACAAATTATTTGTAAACTTTTACAATTTTTGGTAAAACAGAAAATTCAAAACAGGGTTGCATGCTAAACTAACCTTTCATTTTCTAAGTGGCCAATTGTTCCAAGACGATTTCACAGCATCCTAAACTTAGTATATTCACTAGTGACATTTCATCTGGTTTCTTTTCTTATTCGGGAAATATGTTCACAGAATTTATTCGGATGCGAGACCGATTCAATCCTTGAGACAGTGACAGTGCAATGAAACTTTCAATTCTCAATTTTATGCATATTATCCATATCAGATGAAAACGAATATTCACTGTTAATGTATTTTTTGTTTTAATTACTTATTTAGTTGCTGTAATTATACGATTTTTATATCATTCATTTAATTTTTCATACCAAATAAATTTTTTGAGTCATTATATATTATTTTTAATCTTTTTAATTCTTCGACTATGAGTAATAAGAATACATTAAATAAAAAATAATTTATATAAGAACTAAAAACATTATATGATAATTAAAACACGAATTTTATTTAACTATAAAACCAAACGAATAATTAATGTTTGTTACACAAGAGAGAGCTATAACTATACCATATCCTCTTCATATAAGATTTAGGTTAAATTGCTTGAAGGTAAACGCAAAAGGACAGATTACAAGTATAAGCAACAAGCCTAATATTTTTGTCCTTGAATAAATGGTAAATTATACCAGTTTTTGGTGAAGACACGTATGAATACATTGATATAACTAATTTATGAATCATATATATGAAGTGGCACACCAAAAACACAACTATTTATGGATCATTCATCCAGTTATTTCTTTTACAGGGAATTATTTGAACTTTGATCTTCCTTTGTGCCTCGCTGCTGAATGATTTTGCTTTGAGTTTCCTTTCCACTTGGCACTCCCACCATGGTGTCGATGGCAAGCTGGCCAGAGTAAAGAAACAAACCCACAGAGTTGATGCCATAGACAAATGTAGCAAGGTAGCACAACCCACTTATTATTGTCCTGTCACAAAATCTCATATGATTGTAGTGATTAATAAAATGAAATTATGAGGCCAATGAAGAGAGTTAAGTTGTGGAAACTACCTTAGGGTGATTGTCATCTGCCGAACCTGAAAACCAAACCATTTTCATAGTTAGTCGTCTACAATTTTGACTAACTTCTAGAGGAAAAATAAGAAAAAAATAAATTAGCTTGTTCATAAGCTAAAATTAATCGTACATAAATTAAAAATAAGAATTCTTAACTAGATTTTTTTTTTTTTTTTTATATTTTGTGAGACCTTTTAATGTTATGGGATGACTCTTTTTTCATGATCGATATTTTTTTGTAGCGATTTAATTTCGAACAAAAAGGAATAACTAAGAAGAGAATCTCGAAAAAGGGAACGATACAAACCGAAAAATGATCTGAAAGCATTTGGCGACTGAGGGAAGCCTCAACTGAAGTGGTGAACCTGTAGAGAAGAACAGCAATGGCACCTGCTATAATTGCCCCTAACAATGCTTGATCAGGTCGACTCTTAACTTTGATGGAACTTGACCTCATAACTTTCAACTTATCCAAAGACTTCTGTACTCCTGAAGACCTAAATTTCTAGAACCACAAACCCATCTCAATCAACTATATATACTATCATACACATCTCAGTTATATCACTACACAAATTCATATCAACAAAACCAAATGAAATTTGAATATCAATTGATTATTATAATACAAATTTATGCTCCTAAACATTCATCTCTCTTTCTCTCTATACATGTAGAGCTACATATCAACGAGAACTGTTTAACAACAAATATTAATAAATAGTTAAAATTGATTTTATTTAATTTTAATATTTACCGTCCATATAGAATAATATCATATTTTGTAGATTGACTGCTTTCTAATGGAACTTTTATTACTTTGGAATGCTTATATTAATTAATTGCAACTTTTCATTTGTTATATACTTGCAGTTTTCCGAAGTGTAGCTTGCATCCAGAGTAATTAATGGAAAATTAAGGCGTTTCTTGAAAAAGATGTATGATATATGCTGTATATATTTTAATAGTTACTATGCTTTGAAATTATACTTCTAAAAAATATTGAATATCTCAGATAAAGTTTAAAATTGGATTATACCTTCCAATTTTATATAAATGAGCAAATATTATATATCAATAATTTAATTTAAATATATTGTAATATAAAGTTTCTTTTCTTTTATAACATTTTCTAATATCATATAGCTATTTATAAAGTTTATTAAATAGCGTGTCAGTGTTTGGGTTAACACACTTACAGACTCAAACACCACCACAATATCTGTGAAGGGTTCAATCTAGACTTTTTTTAATATTGATTATTATAATATGATTTCAACACAATACAATTTTAAAAGAAACTAAATAAGAATTTTTTTAAATTATAAATATATATATATATATATATATATGTATATATTTTTTTCCTTTTATTTTTAAAATTTTTTATTTTTTTTTTAATTTTAAATAAGTGAATTAGATTTAGTTTTTGTTATATTTCACATATTAATATCTTTATAATCAAGATATTTTGAATGTTTTGAGAAGACTCTATTCATACACGTGTGCTCAAAGAAAAGCAGAACATGAATGGTGACACAAACATAACCTAAAATTGGAGGAGGAAAAAGAGAATATACCCATTCTTTGGCACGTTTGATCCGGCGCTGGACGGTGCGAAAGAAGAAGGCAGTCATGGCTCCAGTGAGAAGCACGCTGGCCGCAACCTGAATGGTGGAAGGGTCATCTGTGAAGGGAAGAGAAGAAGGAGCCGAAAAAGGGAGTTCAAGGGGGCCAAAATCACGTGCTGTGAGTTCTGAAAGCCATGCAGCGGAAGGAATGGCTGAAACAGTTGTTGATGTCGTGGATGGTCGGTGGAGGAAGTGAAGAGACGGTGATGAAGGGTGGTTATGATGACTGGTGAGTGAGAAAGGAACCGTAGAGAAGAGAAGGTGTTGGTGAGAGTGCACCATTATAGAATCAATGATCCTCGTTTCAGTTCCTGTTCCTACCTTAATACAACAAAGACCAAATGTGGATTTGCTTAAGTTACACACAGGCTTCTATGGAAATATCTTGCAGGACTTAGATTTTGGTGGAGAATATTGGAAAGGTATATATCAGTACTCAAAAATATCTCATCTATTATGGATATTTAGGAAGGAGCAAAAGACAAGGGACTGTTTTTTTGTCTTCAAAAAGAGTGAAGATTTTAACGAATGCTTTTAGAATCCAACCTGTTGAAAGAATTTTTTTTTTTTTAATTATTCTAGATACTTTAATAATTAAAATACATAAAATAATTTTAAAATGTATATAATATCATAATTTTATAATATTGAAAATTTAAATGAAGTATCAATTCATAAATTACTAACATTTAAATTGCATAAGAAAAATTAAATTAAATTTATGTATTATATTTGGGTTGAAATTTTAATATTATATGTGATATTTATTAATAAGAACAAATTTATATGCCGAATAAAAATGTTGCTTTTTACTTTTCCTTTAAGAAAGAAAAGTTAAAATGGTTGCATTTAATCATTTTTTATATTATTATTTATCAATTTACTTACATATTTACGGATTTTTTTTATCATTGATAAGTACTTTTATTAGTAAATTAAACAATAAAACATGTTGATATATATATATATATATATATATATATATATATATATATATATATATATTTTTTT
>Ga0209489_105045_pt1 | contig 23498 bp, 19 predicted proteins | sample SiratrowhiteBW_FD_187527 | JGI IMG/M metagenome (GOLD analysis project Ga0209489, IMG submission 187527) | Root nodule microbial communities of legume samples collected from California, USA - Siratro white BW (SPAdes) (version 2) | ecosystem: Host-associated > Plants > Roots > Nodule | place...
TATATGTGTGTGTGTGTGTGTGTGTGTGTGTATAAAGTATTTTTTATGAAAGAATATCTAATAAATTTAACTTATTTAAAAAGTTTCATCTAGGTTAAAAATAAAACTTTACTTTTGTTATTTTTTATGATTATCTTGTATTTCATTTGTGCACATTGATGTACATTGATGTTCTCCATCCTTATTTTCTTTGTCTTCACAAGAGGATAATTATAATGTCATTACTATTTATTATCACAAATAATTCAAGTGAGGACTATCATTATGACAATGTGAGAGCAAATGTTAATATGACATTGTCACACCTACCATTGTGACTCCAACAATTACAAGTGCATCATATTTAAGTTTGGAACTATACAGAGAGGAAAATGAATAAAGAAAACAACTTTTCTTTTAAATTCAACTACTTAGATCGATTATTTTGATAATCTAAGTACAAAATATAACTTACTATTCTTATTATTTATTTTTTTATGTCATTCATGTTTATGTCAGTTTTTTAACCAATATAAAAATCCTTAAGAATTGACATAAAAATTGTCATTCATGTTTATGTCAATTTTCTAACCAATATAAAAATCCTTAAGAATTGACATAAAAATTCATCATGGTAGGGTACGAATTGAATGAAACAATGTTTTTCTACTTAATAGAGTTAGATGATAAATTTATAAATAAAGTAATATTTTTTTTCTCATTTGAATATATATATATATATATATATATATATATATATATATATATATATATATATATATATATATATATATATATATATATATGTATATATAGATAAATAAAGTATTATTTATGAAGGAAAATTGTACTTTTTATCTAAATTTCTAAATTTAACTTGTTTAAAAAGATTTTTATCTAGGTTAAAAAAATATTTTTATTATTTTTTATAATTATCTTGTATTTCATTTGTGCACATTGACATACATTGATGTTCTCTATTCTAATATTTTCTTTGGTCTTCACAAGAAGACAACTATAATGTTATTACTATTTATTATCACAATTAATTCATCTTAAAACTATCATTATAACCATGTGAGAGCATATCAGTATGACATTGTCACACTTACCATTGTGACCCTAACAATCACTAGCCCAATGCATTTTATTTTGAAACTATGTAGAGAGGGAAATGAATAAAGAAAATAAAATATTTTTTTTTTTAAATTCAACTTCTTAGGCCGATTATTTTGATAATGGACGTACAAAATATAACTTACTATTCTTATTATTTAATTTTTATGTCATTTATATTTATGTTAGATTTTTAACCAATATAAAAATCCTTAAAAATTGACATAAAAATTCATGGTGGTAGTACACCAATTGAATGAAACAATGTCGTTCTACTTAATAAAGTTGTGTTATAGGTTACAAAATCAATATTTAATAACCGTTGTTATAATTTATATAAATCTATAAATAAAGCAACATTTTTTTTACCATTTGAATATATATATATATATATATATATATAAAGTATTTTTTATGAAGGAAAATCTATGTAAATTCCTAAATTTAACTTATTTAAAAAGTTTTATCTAGGTTAAAAATAAAATTTTATTTTTGTTATTTTTTATGATTATCTTATATTTCATTTCTGCACATTGACTGCATTGATGTTCTCCATCCTTAACTTTTTTTTTTGTCTTCACAATACCATAATTATAATGTTATTACTATTTAATATCACAACTAATTCACCTCGAGACTATCATTATGATAATATAAGAGCAAATGTCAGTTTGACATTGTCACACTTATCAATGTGACTATAACAATCACCAATACAATGTATTTGATTTTGAAACGATGCAAGAGGGAAATGAATAATAAAAAACAAAATATTTTTTTTTAAATCCAAATTCTTAGTTTTGATAATTGAAGTATAAAATATAACTTACTATTCTTATTATTTAATTTTTATGTCATTTTTATCTATGTCAGTTAAGAATTGACATAAAAATTCATAATGGTAGTTGACCAATTGAAGGAAACAATATTGTTCTACTTAATAAAGTGGTATTATAGGTTACAAAAATATTTAATAACTATTGTTATAATTTATCTAGATGATAATTTTATAAAGTAATATTTTTTTTCTCATTTGAATATATATATATATATATATATATATATATATATATATATATATATATATATATATATATATGTATATGTATGTATATAAAGTATTTTCTATAAAGGAAAATTGTACTTTTTATCTAAATTTCTAATTTTAACTTATTTAAAAAGAGTTTTATCTATGTTAAAAAAATAAACTATGATGGCGACTTCATCTCTTTCTTTTCACTATCTTTTTAATATCTCTTTCGGATCGCCCTCAGTCGTCGTCGACGAGGTCACGACAGATGACGACTCTGCTGGGGATAGGTTTGAGAGTCAGGCCATTTAATTAAATGATTGGAATTAAATGTGGTTTTGAATGTTTGTTCTTCCTTTTCTTTTTGTTTCTTGTATTCTTACATGTTTTGTTTTTGTATTATGATCTGCTTCGTTTATTTATTGATTGAAATATTGAATCCTAGGGTAGAAGACATGTTTTATCTGCTATATCTGTTATATGTGCCTGGGAAATTTTCTGGTTATTTTGCAGGTGGGGGTTGGGTACAGGTTTTCTCCCTTCACACACACTTTGCACGCATATATCATGAGTGGGATCCTAAAACCTCGGATCTGAAAAATATTAGAAATAGAGGGATCAGTGATACTAGACGGGATGTACTTCCTACTCTGGTTTTCGTGAGAATCCCAACCAGAGTCTGTTCTTTTTACTGTCTGTTCACAAGCTAGTTGTTTACCGACAACTTTGAATAAGGTGGTGAATGAGGGCCATAGCTCTGGTGATCTTTATACCTTTAGGGATTAGGGAGCTTACCTTGTGAGGATGCATATAAATATCTTAGAACCCCTAGATGTTATGCTGCCATTTTTTTTAGGACACTAAGGAAGACTATCATGTACTGCAACCGCTCACCGACATCTGCTTATGAATTGTGACAAAAAAAAATGCTAGTTGATGCTATGGAGGATGTGAAGTTGTGTGAAATAAATGATGTTTTAATGCGTAGCATACATATTGTAACATTGGTTTCATGCATCATGATTTTTATTCTAAACAGTAATTTTGAAAATTGTACACCAGGTCATGGAGGTTAATTCTGGATTGGGAGTTGAGAGGGGATCAGAGACTTCAGACTTAAAAAAGAAGTTCAAGTTTGAACCAATAGGAAACAATCTCTCTAATCTCCAGGAGCTTGGAAAGAAGTTGAAACCTATATATAGAGGAGCTTTCAGAAGAAAGTATGGAAACTTGTTAGGGTTGTTAGAACTAGAAATTGAGATATCTATTGTCACGGCACTTGCTCAGTATTATGACTCATACATGAGATGCTTCACATTCTAGGATTTTCAGTTAATACCCACTATAGAGGAGTATGAGCAGATTATGGACATGCCTCTGAGTGGTGGAGTCCCTTATTGGCATTTTGAGCAACATGCTTCTATCTCGACATTATCATCCATCACCAAAATCCCTCAAGATATGTTGAAGGGCCGTTTGGTTACTGTAAAAGATACCAAGGGGTTTTCTTAGAGGTTCTTAGAAGCACATCTTCTTCAGTTGAGCGTAAAAGAAGATTAGGAAACATTTATGGATGTGTTGGCTCTCGTACTATATGGAGTGATATTGTTTCCCTATGCTGGTGATCATATTGACTATGCTACTGACATATTTGTTGTTGTTAGAACAAGGTCCGAGAATCCAGTTACAACAATTTTAGCGGACACCTATCTAGCTCTGGATTTGTGCTATGAAAGAAAAGTGAGAAAGATGTTGTGTAGTGTACACATTTTGTATGTTTGGTTGATGACCCGTGTTAAGTATAATGTACTGGGAGTCAAGTGTCCTACAGAGCTGGTGACTCGGAAGAAGCTATAGAAGAGAAGTGGTAAAGAATGGGCTTTGTTTGTTGCTGGTGAATCAGAAGAAGATCATATGACAACCATCATGGCAACAAAGGTCGAAGCTCATTTATAGTTGTGTTGGCTTCCCTAATGTACCTCTTATAGAGTAAGAGGGTGCATTAGTACAATCCGATTTTGGCTCAGAGGCAGTTTGGCTACCCGATTAGAGGAGCACCTAAGCCTGCTGCTTTAGCTTCACTTGTGTGCTACTACAGGGATGGATTTGTGACTAAGACATTACGTCATATCCATAGCACTTGGAAGAACATATCCTATGCGGAAAGGGACACGAGGTCATGGTCAATGAATAAAGAAATCCCGTATTAGCAATGGTTAACAGATAGAGTAAAAGAAGTCAAGCTGCCTTACAAATTGATTTCTTAGGAGCCTTTGGAAAAATTTGTACCTGAAGAACCTACACCTGACACAAGATATGAAGAAATTCAGAAGTTGAAAGAAAAGGTTGAAAGGCTAAAAGAAAGAATGATACATTGAATAATGATATGCAAAGCCTTCAACACGATTACTTGAATGTCAAGGTAGAATGTGAAGCAAAGACAAAGACCAATGAGAGATTGATCAAGAGGCAGAAAATGGATAGAGAGTGCATTATGGAGATGACTCAAGAGCTGACTGCAACCAAAGCTGAATTAACTTCAAGAGCAAGAGAGCAGGAAGTGGTTGTGTTATCTGAATGCCAATGGAAGAGTGCATATGAAGAAGCCATACAAGACAGACAAAAGCTTATGAGGGAGCTATATGACTTGTAGGATAAGTTCCACAGCATAGAGTCACAAATGAAAGAGATAATGTCGGAGTATGAAGAGAAGATGAAAGAAGAGGAGTGGCAGAAAATGGAGAATGAAGCGGGACACCAGATCATGATGACCCAGCTGGAGAACCATATAGCAGATCAAGAGCGAGACATAATTCATTGGAGGACGTGTTTCTCATAGTTGGCTGCTTTAGCCAATAGAGCTATTGATGAGGTGCCGAGGATGCTGAGAGAAGCAAACATATCAATGATGTTCTTTAATCCCCTAGATGTTGTTCAAAAATTTCTGAATCATTGTAAATATTTAGTAGAACAAATGAAGATTATGATAGCTCGCTCTAGGGAGTGATTGTATTCTATTTGATTCGATCAATTGTTTTATGATGTCAGACAATTTTTTTCCCTATTAATACAAATACAGGTTAAATTTCCATGAGTGTGTGCGTAATTTTCACAATTATTTGTTTAAACAACATGCATACAATTTATGTTTTTCATAGCATTCATTTCGCATTCTTATTTAATCTTCTCATGAAAAATAAAATCAACAAAAACGTAATAACAACAAATATTCTACGACATCACTACAGAACTCGTGCCAATAGTAAAAGAATGGACAACTGGGGTGAAATGCAAAAAAGTATAAAGGCTGACATTGACCAGCTCAAAAATCTGATGCGTCAGATGTTTGAGATGATGGTGGCATTAAAAGATGTGGTGGCTGTCCGCAATGAAGAGGCTCAGTCTTCACATCCCCTGTTCTTCAGCAAGGTACATCATAGACTCGTGACCCTAATTGTGGGAATAGAAACACCCAAGAATTCCCTCCATATGGTTTGGCTCTGAACTATGAACCTGTATATGAAGGGTGTGAATAGCAAGAAATTGTGTCGCCAATGGTAATGCTGTTAACCCCAAAGGCCAACCCGAGTTTACTCAAATACCCCCTGCTAGTCATATGGAGAAGGTGGTAATTGATAAGGTCCCTTCTAACGTTCAACCACGAGTTCTGCAAGTTCACACTGGAGAAACGTCTGCGGCGAAGAATAATGTGAATGAAGGCGTTCAAAGTATGCAGATTAATGCCAATATGACAAAAAGCAAGCTGGAGATATTAGAGGAAAGACTCAGAATGATTGAAGGAGCTAGTGCTTGCGAGTTTGGTGATGCTGCGGGTTGTGTTTGGTACCAGACTTTGTGATACCTCCAAAATTCAAAGTCCCTGAATTCGAGAAATATAAAGGATTCAATTGTTCGAAAAGCCATTTGATCATGTACTGCAGAAAAATGGCTGCTCATGCCCATGATGAGAAGCTATTAATGCATTTCTTCCAAGATAGTCTCGTTGAAATAGCTTTGAACTGGTACATGAACTTGGAACTAGTTAGAATCCGGTCATGGAAAGACTTGGTTGATGCTTTCATCAAACAATAAAAATATAACATGCACATGGCTCCCGATAGAATGCAGTTACAAGGTCTGTTCAAGAGAAGTGTCGAGACTTTTAAAGAATATGCCCAAAGATGGAGGGAGTTGGCTGCTCAAGTGGAACCACCTCTACATGAGAAGGAAATGACCACCATGTTCATTGAAACACTGCATTCTCCATACTATGAACATGTTCTGGGAAGTGTGTCTTCTAACTTTTCCGATATAGTTACTATCGACGAAAGGATTGAACACGGGCTTAAAAGTGGAAAAATAGCACAAAACCCATCTACGGTTACCAATGCTAAGAAGCCTGGGTTCAATAATAACAATAGGAAGAAGGAAGGAGAGGTGCAAGCAGCTTCGGCCATGCCATACTGGGGAGGGTATCAACGGCAATATCGACCAAATTATAGACCATCACATGCTTATATGGAAAATGTTGTTCCGAACTATCAGTATAATGCTCCCCGCCACAAACTGGGTATAGACCACCAATGGCAGCTCATAATGCTTATCAACCTAATCCAGGGGTTCAGAATGCTAATCAGGCACAAAATCACAATTTTGGTCAAAGGAATAATTTAGGAGAGAGGGCAGTGAAGTTTACTCCTTTACCAATGACCTATTCAGAGTTGTTACCTGATTTGGTTAAAAATGCATTGGTTGCTATATGTCTAGCAAAGACGTTACAACCACCGTACTCTAGATTTTACGATGCAAATGCCAAATGTGAATATCATAGTGGGGAAGTGAGTCACTCCATCGAAAATTGCCGCCCTCTCAAGTTCAAGGTGCAATCCTTGATTGATTCAGGGTGGCTCACTTTTCAAGAACAGAAGCCAAATGTGGATAAAAACCCTTTGTCTGGACATGCGAACGCCACAGTTAATGTTGTAATGGAGGAAGAAAAGCCAAGCTGGGTCAGAAGTGTGAATGAAATGAAAAAACCTATGAAGGAGGTTTTCAGAGCAATCTGCCATGCTGGTTATTCTCATATGAACATAGGCCGAAAGATAAATGTTGTTTCCATGCTAGCACCGAACATTCTATTGATGAGTGTGCTAAATTTAAAAATTTTGTGCAAGACTTGATAGATAGACATATTCTACAAGTCAGTCATCAAAAGAAGGAAGGGGAAATATTTACTGGAGAAGAATGGATTCCACAAAGGCCTAAACCGTTGGAGATACAATTTACCAGGCCTACCAATTCCATGCCTGCAGGATGACAACCTTTGGTGATTCAGAAACCCCCTGCTTTCCTATAAAAGAATTATAAAGTTGTTCCTTGGAAGTATGGTGTCAGTATCATCCAAGGAGAACAAAAAGGTGAATCAGTCGAACAAGGCAAAGGTGTTATTGATAATATATCCCGAATTGGGGGCATGACTAGGAATGGTCGATTGTTTACTCCTCCTGAGCTGAGAGATGAGAAAAGCCATGAAAAAATTAGTGAAGAAGTGGTTGCAGCAAAAGATGAAATCATTTTTAAAAGGAAAAGTTGTGCAAGTTGATTCAGAGCTAGAGCAGAAAGAAAGAAAAAAGGTTACCGATAATGATGCGTATGAGTTTTTAAAATTTATCCAACAAAGCGAGTATAAAGTGGTGGACCAGCTAAACCGAATGCATGCCAAGGTGTCTTTGTTGGAGCTATTAATACATTCAGATTCTCATCGAAAATTACTAAAGAAAATTTTGAGCGGAGCCCATGTGGAACAAGAAATTTCTTTAGATAAATTTGAAGGGATTGTTAGCCATATTACTGCTAACAATTACTTGACTTTTCCTGAGGATGAATTACCACCAGAAGGCAGAAGGCATAATAAAGCTCTTCACATTTCAGTCAAATGCATGAATCACTTCATATCATGAGTATTGATTGATAATGGTTCATCGTTGAATGTAATGCCAAAATCCACCCTGAACAAATTGCCAAGTGATGGGATTCATTTACGTCCCAGTACCATGGTGGTTAGAGCTTTTGATGGAAGTAAGAGGGAAGTTGTTGGTGAAGTAGAACTACCAGTGCAAGTTGGACCATGCATTTTTCAAGTTGTGTTCCAAGTTATGGACATATTACCGGCCTACAGTTGCTTGCTTGGAAGGCCTTGGATACATACAGCTGGAGTAGTGCCTTCTACCTTGCACCAGAAATTAAAATTCATAATTGATGATAAATTGATCATAGTTTCTGGTGAAAAAGACTTGCTGGTATGTGGACCCACACCCACTCCCTACATTAAAGCCGCAGAGGAAGCTTTAGAAACCGCTTTTCAAGCTCTGGAGATTATCAGCACAACTTATATTGAACCTTTCAGGGTGAATCCGCATCTTTCTAATGCATCACTGATGGTGGCTAAAACTATTATGGAAAAGGGGTATAAATATGGTAGTGGTTTGGGCAAAAATAATGATGGGCTTGTAAAACCACTAAAGCTAGTTGAGAACAAAGGAAGGTATGGTTTGGGGTACAAACCTACCCAAACAGACCGAAGAAGGAGGATTGAAGAAATGATTGAAAGAAGACAAGCCAGAATAGAGGGGAGAGAGCCAAAAATAAAAGGAATTCCTCTATGCAACCTGTATCAGAGATTTTATAGTGTCGGATGGATCAATCTTGATCAAGTGGCAGCAATTGAACTGGAGCTAGAAGATGAAGGCTCAAAATTTGTACACCCCTGTCTTCCGGACGAACAGATTGACAATTGGAAAACTGTAGAAATACCCGTGGTGTATACACATGAGAAAATGTAATAGAAAAAGAAACTTTCATTTTAAACAATTCGTTTACTTTGTAATACTTTCTCTTAGATTTAACACTGTTTCAGTTAATAAAATGTTGAGTTTTCATTCAAATTTTTGTCTTGTTTATTTATTTTTATAAAATGGAATAATGCATATATGATGATGCTTGTTTTGAAAATAATCATTCCGATATTTCATTTCCACATTTTACGAACCCCAATGATAATATGGAAAATGATGAATATGATGAAAACTGTGAACCCTCTCAGGAACTATTGAGACTAGTTGAACAGGAGGCAAGGGAAATAAAACCGCCTCAGGAAGAGGTTGAAATTATTAATTTGGGAGATGAAGGGGAAGAAAAAGTGATTAGGATCGGAGGTGGTTTATCTTCTGAAATGAAGCATCGGTTATTTACTCTTCTGAAAGAGTTCAAAGATATTTTTTCTTGGTCTTACAAAGATATGCCTAGTCTAGGCCTCGAGATTGTACAACATAGATTACCACTTAAACCAGAATGTCATCCAATTAAGCAAAAGTTGAGAAGAATGAAGCCTAAGGTATCGTTGAAAATCAAAGAAGAAATTGAAAAGCAGTTTAATGCCGAATTCTTAGCTGTGGCACAATAGCCTCAATGGGTAGCTAATGTTGTTCATGTTCCGAAGAAAGATGGGAAAGTCCGAATGTATGTAAACTACAGAGATCTGAATAGGGCTAGCCCTAAAGATGACTTTCCACTACCGCATATTGACAAGTTAGTGGACAACACTGCTACGTCATCATTATACTCATTCATGGATGGATTCTCTGGATATAATCAGATTAAAATGGCGCCTGAAGATATTGAGAAAACTACTTTCATCACTCTATGGGACATATTTTGTTATAAAGTGATGTCATTTGGGTTAAAGAATGCAAGGACAACCTATCAAAGGGCAACGTGACTTTTTTTTTCATGATATGATGCACAAAGAGATTGAAGTATATGTCGATGATATGATAGCTAAATCTACATCCAAAGAAGAGCACATTGTTAATCTGAAAAAGTTGTTTGAAAGGTTGAGAAAATATAAGCTTAGGTTGAATCCGTCTAAATGCACTTTTGGAGTACGATTTGGGAAACTTCTAGGGTTCATTGTCAGACAAAGAGGAATAGAAGTGGATCCAGATAAAGTACGTGTTATTCTTGAAATGCCACATCCTTGCACAGAAAAGCAAGTTCGAGGTTTCTTGGGAAGATTAAACAACATCGCCAGATTTATTTTCCAATTAACCGCCACTTGTAAGCCAATTTTTAAATTGTTACGAAAGAATCAAGTTGTAGAATGGGATGAAGATTATCAGATAGCACTCAAAAAGATTAAACAATATCTAAGAGAACCTCAAATACTGTGTCCGCCAATCCTTGGAAGGCCTCTTATTCTTTATCTGACAGTATTGGACGGTCAGTATGACGAAACGGGAAGAAAAGAACATGTTGTGTATTATTTGAGCAAAAAGTTTACTGATTGTGACCAGAGATATTCTTTATTAGAAAAAACCTGTTGTACCTTGGCTTGGACAACAAATCACTTGAGACAGTATATGCTAAGTCATACGACATGGTTAATATCTAAAATGGACCCAATCAAGTACATTTTTGAAAAGCCTACTTTGATTGGAAGAATAGCTCGTTGGCAGATGTTATAGTCAAAATTTGATATTCTGTATGTCACGCAAAAAGCTATTAAAGGTAGTGCTTTGGCAGAATTTCTGGCTCATCAACCCGTAAATGACTATCAACTTATACAACCTGAGTTCCCAGATGAAGACATTATGACCCTGTTTGCTACAAGAGAAGATAGGGATGATGAAAGAAAATGGGTTTGTTCTTTGATGGATCCTCCAATGCATTAGGACATGGTATAGGGGCAGTTCTGATCTCCCCAAAAAAACAATATGTACCAATAACCGCAAGGTTATGTTTTGAGTGCACAAATAACATAGCAGAATATGAAGCATGTGTTATGGGGATCCGTGCAGCCATAGAAATGAAGGTAGAGCACTTAAATGTATATGGTGATTCAACACTGGTTATTCATCAAGTAAAAGGAGAATGGGAAACTCGAGATCACAAATTAATTCCTTATAAAGCATATATCAAGGGATTGATTAAGCATTTTGAAGAAATAGAGTTTCATCATATTTCAAGAGATGATAATCAGTTAGCTGATGCTCTCGCTACTTTGTCATCCATGTTTGAGGTTAGTCAAGAGGAAGAATTGTCGATGATTAAAATGCAAAGTTATGAGAATCTGGTATACTGCAATTTCATTGAAGAAGAAGCAGATGACAAGCCATGGTACTTTGATATAAAGAGATACCTTCAGAATCGAGAATACCCTAATTCAGCCTCAGAGAATGATAAAAGAATGTTGAGAAGGTTAGCCTCTAGTTTCATATTGGATGGTGATGTACTATATAAATGGAATCATGACATGATGCTTCTCCGTTGTGTGGATGCTAAAGAGACTGAGCTAATATTGCAAGAAATACATGAAGGAACCTTTGGAACTCATATGAATGGTCATTCTATGGATAGAAAGATTCTAAGGGCTAGATATTTTTGGATAACAATGGAAAATGATTGTTGTAAACATGTGAGAAAGTGTCAGAAGTATCAAATATATGCGGATAACGTTAATGTGTCACCTACTAAATTAAATGTTTTATCTGCACCATGGCCTTTCTCCATGTGGGGTACAGACGTTATTGGAGCCATTGAACCAAAGGCATCAAATGCACATCATTTTATATTGGTGGCCATTGATTATTTCACAAAATGGGTTAAAGTTGTTTCTTACACCAATGTGACCAGGAAAGTGGTGACAAAATTCATAAGAAAGGAGTAGGAATTCCTGAAAGAAATATCACTGATAATGCCACCAACTTGAACAATCAAATGATGACTGAGTTGTGTGAAGAATTAAAGATCAAGCATCATAATTCTTCCCCTCGTCCCAAGATGAATGGAGCAGTTGAAGCGGCTAACAAAAATATAAAGAAGATAATTCAGAAAATGGTAGTGACTTATAAAGATTGGCATGAGATGTTGCCATTTGCTCTTCATGGTTATCGGACATCAGTGAGAACATCAACAGGAGCAACTCCTTTCCCATTGGTTTACGGAATGGAAGTAATACTACCATTTCAAGTTGAAATTCCTTCTCTGCGAGTGTTAATAGATACCAAGTTGGAATAAGCTGAATGGGTTAAAACGAGATATGACCAACTTAGTTTTATTGAAGAGAAGAGGTTAGTCGTTGTATGTCATGGATAATTATATCAAAAGAGAATGAAAAAGGCATTTGATAAAAAAGTTCGCCTGCGAGAGTTTCATGAGAGAGATCTGGTGGTTAAGAAGATCATCGCGGTAAATGGATGCCTAACTATGAAGGTCCATATATGGTAAAGAAAGCCTTCTCCGGAGGAGCACTAATTCTCACAAGGATGGATGGGAAAGAGTTACCATTACCGGTTAACTCTGACACAGTCAAATAGTTCTATGCATAATATGATTCCATAAGTTGGAGAATGTAATACTTGGAAACATTGAATGATATTGAAATTGTATCTGCATATTTCTTTTGATGAAATAAAATTTCCTTTGATTTCTCCCTTATATATTTTTGTTATGCTAAGAGAAGTATACACCACGGGTAGGCTACGAGATTTCTCGAATTCTGAAGGATGTCGTAGAACAAGAAAAAAAAAAGAAGAGAAAATTTGCTCAATAAATCATGTTTATTGGATCATTGAATTTATTGATAAAATGATAAAAACAATAAAAAAGTTTTGGCATAGTTTTAAAGCTTGGTATGAGAAAGAGGAATTAATTGTCTTTATCAAACAAAACGTACTTGCATGTATATGTCTTAAAAACCTCTTTGAGCCTTCATTCATCCAAAAGGAAAGGATTCGTATCAGTAATGCGCAGTGTCGTTTATCAAAATTATGAATAAACATCACATTGGGACAATCAGGTGAAGTTTTCATATGGGTAATTTCATTCTCAATCTCTTCTCTTCAAAGGCATTCAAAAATAATAATAAAGAGTTTGTTAGATTGAAAGCCCACAAAGGAAAATCTAAGCAAAAGATAGGACAATAAAAAGAAAGAAAATGAAAAAATGACAAGCATTGGGGGTCATTGAAATTTGTTGCAGGAGTTAATCTCTCTGAAAGTCGAGCAATCAAGACTCAAAATGATATATGGCCATATTTCTTCATCCCAAATATCAATAAATCTTCCGTTGTACCATCTTTGAGCCCAAAATAAATTTTCTTTCAAAAAAAAATATACCCTAAACAAAATGATCAGTAACATGAAATTCAATTCGTGGTGCATATCAAAATCTTCCCAAGAAGAAACCCCAAGAAAAGAAAAGAAAGGAAAGAAAGAAAGAAAAATTTCAAAAGGCAAAAGTATATTATCAAAAGATGATATTCACAAATAAAGAATATTCGTAACAGGGGAAGAAAAATAACAATGGCAGAAAATGATCTCAACAAAAGCCTAAATTGTTTTTCACAAAACCAGGCTGATGATTTTTGTTACAAAATAATAAAAAAAACCCACACATAGTCTTTTGATCCTTTATACCCTTTCTTTCAACACCCTTTAAACCCTTGACCTCGTTACAAGCCACATAAAAGTCCATATGGATTGAAGAATGATTGCAACGAATTTCACAAAGAATAACCCTGCAACAGAGGGATGTGATTGCCAATATGAGTTGATAAAAAGTGAAAAACGAAAAAAGGAGAAAAATAAAAATGTCTTTGGTAGAAAGGGTGATACCAATTTGCTAATTGAACAAGAGCGAAACACTGTCATTAAAATATTTGCAATGGGGCAATCCTTTCTTATTTGTGTCTTTCCCATTATTTCTCTCTATTTAGGGTTGAATTATTCTTTCGGTTTAATTTTTGTCACCCATACTTCAAAACTGGGACACTCCTATTTGGCCGATATGTATTTGCTCACATTTTTGAAGATACAATTTTCTTCACATGAGTTGCATTGCCTCAGTTTCTCACTAAATTCATCTTTCTTCTTTTAACCTAGCAAAATGGGCCATCCCTTTGAACCTAACTCCTCATAGTTCAAAACCAAAAGTTGGGGCATTGTCATTTGCTATTTGAGGTAATGTCATTTGGACTCCCCCGGTAGATCATAAAATCTGGTTTCCTGTTTTTTTGTTTAACCATCAGTTTAGATACATATGCAGCAAAATGTGATGAATGGTGAAGTTAATAAAATCTTAATTTCACTTGTCAGGCTTAAGATGTGCCAAACAAAAGAAAAAGATTGTTAAAAAATCAAAATCAAAACAAAAAGAAAATTTTTCTAACTCAATAAATTCAATGATTGCTGAAAGAGCATTTGATTTATAACAAAAGAAAAATAATGGAAAATAAATAAAAACAAACAAGATTTTCTGAACATAAAGTTTTATTTTAGGTTATTCTTTTGAAATATCATGCATTCTCCAGACTCACATTGCATCCACATGAAAAAATAAAAAAAATCACACATTCAAGCATGTGTATTCATTCGCACATGCAATCACATGCATATATTCAAACAATCAGAAACTCAAAGTTTTCATGCATTCATAAATACATTGTCATAAGAATGTTGATCAAGACTCACCAAAGTTGAATTCTCCAAAGATAGAAGACGATCTCGATACAAGGTCTGAAGCGAAGATACGGTGATCCTCTCGATACAAGATCCTGGTCTCATGTTATTAGGTGTGGCCCGCTGGTTCAAGGTCAACCTTATGTTTGGAGTGATGATCCTCTTGATACAAGATCTATATCTCCAGTGAAGATTCGTGATCCTCTCGATACAAGATCTCGATCTCACATGATTTTTTTTTCAGAAGACCATCTCGATACAAAGTCTGAAGTGAAGATACGGTGATCCTCTCGATACAAGATCCCGGTCTCATGTTGTTAGGTGAGACCTGTTGGTTCAAGGTCGAGCTTATGTTTGGAGCGATGATCCTCTCGATACAAGATCTCGATCCCTAGTAAAGATTTGTAGCCCTCTCGTCCTCAGAAGGTCAAGGTTACAATCTCACATTTCTGCAATAAATGGCATATGACCCTCTCGTCTTTGTCTAAAGTCAAGGTCCAAGCCATATTGGATGCCTAACCCTCTCGTCCTCAAAAGATCAAGGTTATGACGTCATTTTAAATCTTTTTAAGTTTTAAGCTTTGGAAAATATTTTCATCACGGACAAAATCAGTTATTTCTATCTTTACTTATCTTTATTAATAAATTTCATCACGACATGACCATTAAATTTGATTTGATATCACTGTTAAAATGTCTATTAAAAAATCACATACCCTCTTTATTGAAATTAGGATTATATTATTGCTAGTTAAATAAAAGAAGTCTTAAAGTATTTTGACTTAAAGTGGTCCCAAATTTAAAAATCTTATTTGTTGATAACTCTTTTGGACTAAATTATGTTTGAAAAGTTAAGTTTTTTCAAATTAATTGCCAAATTCTCTTTCAAACTAGTTGTGGTTTAAAATAATTGTGTATTTTTAGACTAATATCATAATTATTGATCAAATAATTGACATGCCTAATGAGACCTACATTTACTAGTGTGGGTGAAAAACATATGATATTGAGTAGTGGGTAAATGACGTCCACTTGTGAATGCCCGAGTGAATTCCATTTTCGTACTTAAATACAAAAATTTTACATTAAAGTGTCCTGCACCTACCTCTCCTTTCTATACAAATAGATATATATCAGGATCTTCAAGGAAGAGAGAATATTTTGTGTTTAAATTAAGAAAATCATGTTAACTAAGAGGAAGGTCAATATCTATGATTTGAGCTAGAATTTCAAATCAAACTTTGCTAGTCCTTAGTCAACAAATGGACCAAGTAACCAAGAAATGGCTAATATGCTAGCTAATTAATTGAAAATAATGTTTAACTCTATGATACAAATTTCGAATCAAACTTATCAACAACTTTATAGTGTTAATAGAATAAATGATTCACTAAATACAAATAAGCAAAATGATGATAATGTGAGACTTCGAAACCAATGCGAGGTTAAACATTTTTTATCTGTGAATAGGAATAAAAAAGTTGATAAGTTTGAGGGTTAATAGGAAATAGACAATGCATAAAATTCCATTCTTTAATGTTTGTCCTCGTAATCAAAAGTTACATGAATTACATAATTGTAATTATATTCATAACATGATTGAACAAGAGCTTCATTGACATGGTTTTGAATTAGATTTTAACAATATATAATACTTATTTTATATCTCTATTTTTTAAACATGTATCATAAGTTGAATTGCTAGGGGATACAAAGTCTCAAAATTTTCAAATTAGAGAAGTTTATACTTGAGCATGTAACTAGGCATCACATCAAATATGGGGACATTGCTACAAATGAATTTTGAAAATTAAATATATCACTAATTCTTTAATTAAAAATGATTTTACTTAATTTACTATTTTAATACCATAGTTAATTACGAATTGGGTATAACTAGAAAGGTTATATCACCAGCAATTTTTTAGAGGGGTACACAATTGAATTTGATAAACTTTCTAAATATTGAAAGATTTCAACATGTGTAAATTGATGATCATTTAAATAGTTTTAGATATATGAAAGTCAAATGTTACACTCAAATTCTAGAAGATGAATTGGTGTAAATTGCTATAACTAGTCTTGATTTTTTTAATGTTAAAGGAATTAAAAATTAAGGTTAATAAAAAAGTTGACAAATATATAAGAAACGATAAAGTAGAAAATATAGAAATTCTGGGATTTTCTAATTATTCGAATCAACAATTGGTCAAAGGTGAAGCGATGTTACGATTTTAAAAAAAAGATGTTTGACTTTTTTTAGCTTAACTTTTAGTTGAAAATAAGTTGAAAAAGTTCAGTTCTATAATTGGTCAAGAAAATAATTTAAAAAAAAAGTTATCCATTGGAAGAATTAGTATTGAAACTAGTTTGAATATGAAGATTGAAATGGTAAAAGAAGCTGAATTGAAAGGAAAATTTGGTATTAAAGCTAGTATGAATGTGAAGACTGAAATTATAAGGAATGAAATAATTTATGCTAATATGAATATAAAGAATGGAACTAATATTGAAGTTGGTTAAAAAATAAGGATACTAAAACTAGTTCAAATATGAAAATTTGAATCAATGTTGAAGTTGGTTCAAAAGAAAGAATTAATACTGATGGTAGGTCAAACATGAAAATTGGAGTTAGTACTCAAAGTTGGCTCAAAAGAAAACATCAATACTAAATTCACTTCAAAAATAAAAATTGGAATTAATATTGAAGATAAAGAAGAAATTAATTTTGAAGTGGATACAAATGATTAGAACAGATCATTAGAAGTTGAATTTTTTTTTAGAAGTTGGAAAGTTTTTTTTTTTTTAATAATGCTTCTTAAAGTTTTAAAAACGGACTCTAGTAATCAAATTGGGTCTATAAATAAAAAGAAAAAACACTTAAAGAAATATAGACCAATGATTATTGGGATTAAAATACCTATTGGTGAAATTAAATTGTTTGGACACAAATATTAAGAATAAATAATTGAATAGTAAAACATTATTTAAAGTGAGGCTAAAAGCTTAGTAATTTTTTTCTCAAACTTCGAAAGCATTTGAATTGAGCTACCCTAAGTCTTTCAAGCTCTCGTTTATGGAGATGTCATCAATCTCTTGAATTTGACTTGAGAAAGTTGGAATGGAAGCCATTATTATCAGAAAAGATAAATAGATAAAAATTTAGGTTTTGAAGCAGATTTTTTATAATTATTTGAAACATAATGATTTTTTATAAAATAAAAAATAGGAATATGAGAAGTAAACAAAAAAAAAAATCACACATATATATTGAATTTTAAAAACTTTTCCCTTTTTCTAAATATTCAAATATCTCAAGAAGTTGCTACAATTTATAAATTCAATGTATAATTCGAATATGTTTGAGTTAAGTGGGAATGTGGAAATGACACATGAGAACAAATATTGTGACAAAAGCATAGTCAAAAAATGACAAATTTTTAAAGTTTAACAAATAAGGAGAATTTGAAGTACTAACAAACTTTTGATTTTGTTGGAACGATTTGAATATGTTAAAGGTGAAGCAAGATATAAATATGAGAGAAAGGGATATTTGAATATGTTTGAATAATAAATCAAATATCATATTGAGGAAGTGATATTCAAAGTTGTAAAACTTGAAATAATATTGGAAGACACTCAACTTAAGATAAAGATTTGAAAATAATGAGTAAAGATATACTAGTATAAGATACTTCAAAAGAATGTAAGAACTGAAAGCATACATCCAATATGTTAGGGCAAAATACTACATTCTAACTGTTTTGATTATTTTCTAATAGATGCTAATGAGATCAAAAATGTGTATTTTTTGTCTGACAAACGATAGAGCTAAGTTCTACTTCACTAATAAGTTAATTGAAGATCACTTAAATGATAAGTATAAACCAGGACTTCAAGTTGACATGCATGAAGAATATTCCAAAGTTAAGTCTGAAGAAACAAAGAATATATTTTAATTTTGTTCTAGAAAAATCTACGTCAAGCAGCAACGTTCAAAAATTATATTAGGATATGAGTTAAAACTCAAATGATCACCAACTTCTCTAACATGTTAATTTCAACTCTAGCTTAGCTATCTATCCTAGGCTATGTGCACTTTTAACTAAGGTTTGGTGTAAAAGGATCTTCTACAAATGAAGATAAGTCTACCAATTGTAAGAAAAACATAAAGAAGAGAAGAGAATTTATTGCTCCATGTCATGCATTTAATTGTTCTCAACATAAGAGCTCATCAAATGATAACATAAGAAGAAAGAAGACAATAAAGAAAGTTCAAAGCTACTCAATAACCAGAATAGGGAATGTGATGACTACTTTTATATAGCTTATAAGAAGACATGTCTAGAAGAAGAGAAGACAAGAAAGTGAGGCATATTTTAGAAGTGCTGAAACTGATAAATTTTGTGTCTTAAAGCTACGTAGGAACATTGTTCATGTTCGTTCGTGCATACTAATAGAGAGAGCTCAAACTTTGTATACGTCAAAAGATGTTATCTTATTTAGTGAGTAAAAATTAATGAATTATTGATCACTTAAACCTTGTATCAGAGTTGAGCTAGGAGTGACTAATATCAATAATACTCAATGTTGATTTAGAAGTGACTAGTGTTAAGAATACTCAATGTTAAGCCATGAATGACTAGTGTCAATAATACTCATTGTTAATTAGCCAAAAGTGTCTTAATAAAAAATTACTCAATTGTACTTTGTAGCAGTATATTGCCTGGTAGAACTTGACTGATTGGTCAAGAAGTGGACGCAATTTGTGATATCAGATTAATTAGTATAAAATATTAAGTTCTTTCATTGATCTCTTACATTGCATGTTATACAAATGTTTAACTAACTAAAGAAGGAAGGAAAAATTTAAATTAATCTTACAAAATATTCTCAAATCTTTTGTTCATACTTATATCGTCTAACACACCTGAATGGACAATATCATCAAAATATTGTGAAATTTTCAAAACAATTCAACCCTCCTTCTCGTATTATTTTTCATTTTTCACACAACATAACTTAAAATAAACTATGTTTGAAAGTTGAAAGAATGCTTGATAAAGTGTATTCTAACTAAAGAATGAAAGTAAAAAACATTATAATTCGAAACTCATAAAACAATTACTACCCCTTTGAATGCCAAGTTACCATTACTTGAACACGTAGGAGTTACCACCATTTGAACATGCATGGAATCTCTACATGACCTCTAAATATCAAGTACTTAAACATATAAGTGGTCATTATCTACTCATGCGAAAAAATGTCATCTAGATATGTAATGCGCAATATTCTTTAAAGACCACTAAAAGATACAATTAGAAAACATCGATACATTGCTAATCTATAATTTTATGTAATTTTTATCTATAAAGCCTTAGGTCCCTCAAATACTTAAAAATAATCTTGTACACATAATATTCCTATCATCATGGTTATATAGTCATATAGAAAATTGTATGTTTTTTATTCACTCTAACTTTTATCTATAACCCTTTCTTTTTATATAAATTGTTCTTTCTATAATCCTTTTTTCTATTTATAACTCTTTCATTTTTCTATAACCTTTTTCTCTATGACTCCTTTTATTTATTTATAGTATTTTTGTGTTATTCATATTAAAATATTAAAAAGTTATGGTGTAGATACTCATTATAAGACTTATAATATAATTAATATACGTAAAAAAATGTTAAAGAATGTTATACTTGCACCAATTTACAAAGTATTTATATTATATGTTTAATATTATTAAAATATGTTAGTGTATGTTTACCTTCCTTTAGTAAACAATATAATATGATTATATTTTTAAACATATTGTTTAAATATATATTTTTATAGGAGTATCACAATTTATATAATTGTTGCAATATTTATTTAAAAATCATATGTGATCCCAGTTGAAAATAAGAACCTATTATTAGTTAAATAATAAAACCTTTTAAGTATTTTAGCTTAGTGTGGTTTTAAATTTTAAAATATGATTTGTTATAAAGTTATTTTTTAACTAAATTAGGTTTGAAAAGTTAAGGTTTTTTTTGAATTAAATGCATAATGTATCTTTTTGAACTAGTTGTTCTTTAAACTAGTGATACACTACAAAAAAAAAAAACAAAAATTACCGACGAGACAAATCCATCGAAAACATCCAAAATATATCGGTAAATTAATTGTAGGTAAATTCATCGACAGAAATTAGGTGAACTGAAATTAGGGGAGGTATCCTAAGAGAGGTGAGGCCAAGTCTATAGGAAGATGGCTTGGAATAGTTGAGTTTAGAAGAATTATCCTAAGAAGATGGTAATATTTATTTTTATCATATATTTGGGCTTATTTTAATAATAAAATTAACTCTTTCTAAGCTTGAAGCCTGCTAAATCCCATGTTTTTATCATTTTTTGTTAATAATTTGATTTTTTTATAAATAATTAATCACTTGAGATTTTAATCAAATTTTACTCTAAATCCCATTACTTTTGTCAAATAATTCAATAAGGAGCAATGGGTAAAAAAGAGCAAGCTTTGAGCCCATGAAGAAGGAAATAAAAGATTAAATTAGATGTAGATCAACTCGCGCCCGACGCCACTTCAGGTGGGTCGGCTGTCAATTGGGCCAAAAGCTACATGTATTTGAAGTCGCGCCCGACACCACTTTAGTTACATGCTAACCTAGCTCCTTTGTGTATTTAAAAAGGTCTCTACATTAGGGTTAAACACTCTACTCCACTCTGCTCCATCTAAGTCTAGGAGTTAGAAAAATGTAACCTTGGGATGACGACTAGGATTTGGAGGGTTCCCTTTTCTCCTCTTTTGTATTTCCATATTTCTCCATTGTTCATTCTTCTCATCTTGTTAGAGTTGGTTGTAATCAATTGGATTCTAATGTAATCTTGAACTAAATTAAAAGTACTAGATGAAAGCTTGTGTTTAGGAACACAACATGATTCGTTTGTTGTCTTAAGACCCTTGTGACACTTACAAGTCTTTTCTATATAATTGATCAAGGAATTGAAGGTTAATAGGAAAAATTAGACTCATTCACCTAAGGAATTAGGGTTTGGATATTATTGTGGATTGACATTGACATTTGTTTGGAAAGAAGATAATTGTTTCATGCATGAGAGTGAGATTGATGAAGTTTAATACTAATAATTGCATTCCAGGTCCTCTCCATTATTTTTCCACATTCCAAGTGCTCACAATATACAAAAATATATTTTAGTTGTTTTTGCATAAATTTATTTTCTTTCTTATCAATTCAAATATTGGAAATAATTTATAGTCTAAATTTGTTATCAATTGTATTTATTATTGTGTATTGCACAAGTCCCTTGAGAGAAATCAATATATTTATTACTTGTTATATGAGTGACTGGTGGACTTTGAACCAAAAAGTGTTAACAGTAAACTCTTAGAACAAGTGAGGTGCAAAATGTGCAACATATCTTTACTTGTTCAAAAGTCATTTTTACAATTAATAGAGGGTCTTATTCATAAGAGACTACGACAACCAATGAGAGAAGATAAGAGAGGGAAATTCAAATTTGAATTTCCTTTAGAATAGGCACATCAAGTGACACTTGTCCACTCTTACTTTCCATATTTAAGCATATACTCAAAATGCAAGAAGTATCTCCCATATAAATTGGGCCTATGGTTTCTCTTGGGCTTGGATGAGTCAAATTTAAACCCTAACTAAGCCTTCTAACCCTAGTCTACTCAAAGCATCAATACAAGCCTAAAACCCTACATTACTTGGCCCAAATACAAGCCCTAAATGTCCTATCCTACTTAGTTTAAATACAATGCCCAAAAGTATCTTGTATTACTTTGTATAATACATCACACATTAGGGTTGACCCAATCTTTATATATCCTCCTTAACATTGCCCCAGTGGTTTGACCCTTGCTAAAGGTCTTCGATCATCAGATCATCAATAAGATGATATAATTACTAAGAGTTTACTAAGAGAGTCCTTTAATTATATTAAGAAAAAAAATAAATATGGTAGATTTTACAAACGCAACTTGATCAGATAATGTTGTGAATTAGAACGTGTAGGAAAATCTGTGAATAGTGAACCAAATGAATTAACCCAAATTTCTTTAGAATATGCACTTTTACATCAAAAATTGGAAAATTTCATACAAATTTGAGAAAAACTATCAAAGTAATTCAAAGTCTTACACTACAAAAAATTCTTGATTTACATACGGATTATTACATTCGGATTTTTATTTGTATATAAATTTAGCATTATATACGGATTTTATATACAGATTTTAAATACGGATTTATTATATACATATTTTACATACGAATTTATTACCTACGGATCTAAATCTGTATGTAATTACATACGGATCCAAATCTGTATGTAATTATCTACGGATTTTACATACAGATTCATTACATACGAATTTTACATATGGATTTATTACATATGAATTATATATACGGATTTTACATACGAATCCAAATCCATATGTAGTTACCTACGAATTTTTCCGTAGATAATATTAATAATTAATTTTATCAAAATTATAATTATTATTATTAACATTATTATTACTTTTAATATTACTACTAATTATTATTATTATTATTATTATTAATTACATTAACATTATTATTCTTAATAAAAATAAATAATATTATTAAAATTGGTATATATATATATATATATATATTATTAACATATATAATTAATAATATTATTTTAATATTAATATTAAAATTTTTAATAAGAGTAATTTTAATATTATATTATCAATATTACTTTAGATATTATATTTATTAATATTATTAGAATTATTATTAATATTATTATTATTATTAACTTATATGATTA
>Ga0209489_105048_pt1 | contig 23491 bp, 16 predicted proteins | sample SiratrowhiteBW_FD_187527 | JGI IMG/M metagenome (GOLD analysis project Ga0209489, IMG submission 187527) | Root nodule microbial communities of legume samples collected from California, USA - Siratro white BW (SPAdes) (version 2) | ecosystem: Host-associated > Plants > Roots > Nodule | place...
ATATATATATATATATATATATATATATATATATATATATATATATATATATATATATATATATTAATTTTTTATATAAACTGAAATAAATATTAAAATAGTAAATAAAATAAAATATTTGAAATTTTAATATTTTGAAAAAATAATTTAATTTTTTATTTTTTTAATGAAAGATTTAAATTAAGTATTATTATGGATTTTGACATCTCAATTCCAAAATTCACTAATCACTTGTTGAAAAATTATTATTGAAAAAAAATAAAAAAGAACAATTAACAAAATGTACATGGGTTATGCAAAAAAGCAAAAGCAAACAAACTAGAAACAAAAGGAATTGAAACCCATTATGAAAAAAATATCAAAATAGAGTACTAGACAAACTTAACTATATTTTTCACACCTAAATGAGTCAATTTATCAGTATAACTATTATCTTCTCTAAAAACATAATCATTCTAAAATTCATAGTAGTATAAATTTGTAAATACTCACCATGTATTTTTAATAATCCAATGAAAGATATGAACCAAACCAAAATCTTGACAAAGCAAAGAAGAGTCATAGTCTAACTAAAGTATTTTAAAACACTTCAATTCAATAGCAAAAATGGCACCCATAACTTTAGCATAAAGTGCACCTTGAATATTCAAGAAAACAGAAAAACTATCACATATTCTTCATGGATGTCTCTGAAAGTACCTCCACAAGCTCCAAACTAGGACTTTTACATCTGAAAGTACCTTCATGACTTTAATCCAACTAACTAGGGAAAACGTCAAAAAACTTACACAAGAAACATGACCTCTCCAATTCTAGTGTTAATGCCAAACTATTTCAAAATATAAAAATATGAAATCTTAATAACAATATGTTGAAAGTATTACCAGAGATCCGAATATAATCTTTTAATAACATGTAAAATAATATATGTTAGTAGTCGGTTGAAATATGGTAAAAGTCCTCATCTTCGAGAGATCATTCATGAAGAACATGTAATGGCTAAAAGTTTAACCTAATAAATAAGAGGACTACATGGACCTTTAAAACATATGGTTAATTTAAATATATATTTTTTACTTTATATATATATTTAATATTTTATAATGATTTTTTAACTTAAATTTTATTTTATTTTTTATTTTGTATTCCTAAACATTCTTTTTATATTAAATTATTTTATATTTTATATTTTATTTTATCATATTAATCAAGTCATTTACAAATTTCCAATCTAATTTTTTTAAAAAAAGTAATATTTGTGAAGTAATGATGGTTAAAAGAAAACTAAAGTTTTATATAAGCTTATTTTAATATCAGTAGAAGTGTTTATGAAATAATTAATTTTAACTCATTTAATTTTTTTTTATCTCTAATCAGTTTTAATCTTTAAAAAAAAATGTTAGAGTGACTTTTAATGTGTCTAGACACAAGAAATTTTAAATATTTTTTTTATTATGATAAGATTTTAAAATACTTAATAGATTGCGAATTTTTGTTGGAAATGTTTTATGGACAACTTTGAATACATTTTTCATTAAATTTTGTCTTTATTAATGTATTTTTTAAAATAATTGTTAATGAAGAGCGATAATATTAAGATTTATGCTTCAAACTATTGATAAATGTCTGCATTACAGATTTTAATAAAGAGCAATAATTTCAATAGAAATTTTTGTCAGAATATTTTATCGGTAAAAATACTATTTTAATATAGGGTTTTTTTTAAACATCATATGTTTAACGGAAAAACTTTACTTTTCAGAAATTTAAATCTTTGGAATATAATATTTTTAATATTTTTATTTTAAATAATATTATGAAATAATGATGTTTAACGGAAATGTTTTTAGTTGAGTTTTTCATACAAAATTTGTTGAATTAGAATATTAGTTTTATTAAAAAAATATTATTTATTTATTTATTCATTTTGTGTTATCAGCGTTAATTTAATACATATTCACTTATTAAGATGAGATAATATTTATTTAGTATTGAAAATAAAAAAATAATTATACATGAAACACTCTAAAAATGAAAGTTCTTCGAAATTGGATAATAAATGTGGTGAGCAATCTTTGTTGCGTATTCTGGATCCAAAACTTTTTGAAAATTTCATCATTTACTATTATTTTTTTATTTTTTTAGTATTTTGAAGGTTTTCTTTTTCTTTTTTTATTACATTTTAGGCTTCTGTTTACATATCTATACTTGTAAAAAAATTTTAAAAATTTTTGCAGTGTTTTTTTGTGTGGATTAGAAATTTATACAACCACAAATTTTTATGTTTTTTAAAAATAGAGATACTACATCAGTTGTGAGTAACAACTTATGTAATACGGAGTTTTTTACATCGATTATAGAACGAATATAAAAATTCTTTTATTAACTAATGTAATATTTCTCTTTTTTATTCTTTTTAAATGCTCTTCAACATTAGTTGTATTTATAACCGATGTAATAAGTTTATTTTTTTACAGCGGTTGTATTTATAACCGATGTACACTATTAAAAAATTGTTGAATAGTGACTGAAATTAGTAACCAAATTTTTCTGTCACTATCGATGATCGAAAATATTCGGTCACAAATTCGATCATAGATTTGGTCACAGATAATAATAATAATAATTTTAATAATAATAGTAAAATAATAATAATAATAAAATAATAAAATTTTAAATAAAGTAGTATAAATGATAATAAGAATAATAAATATAAAAATAATATTTTTTATAATAAAAAAATATTTGTTAATTTTTAAAATCAATAACAGATTCGGTCACAGAATCAGTCATTTAGTGACTAATTTTTTGATTACTATTAGTAATTTTTAGTAGTGGTAATATGTGTATTTTTTATACTGAATATATTTATATAGATTTTTTACATCGTCTATATCAAGTGATTTTTAATAATGATAATAATTTGAGGCACTCGAGATCGGTTGAACTTTAAAGAACTTATATTGTTTAATTAATATCTATGGAGTAAAAAAAATAAAAATATAAAACCTAAGTGAGAATTAAAAAATACATATCTTACTATATAGAAAAACTTACTTAATTTTGGATACTCTAACTAGACACCCTAAAAATAATACTAAAATATTTTTAGATAGAAGAGGTTTCAACCACTGAATTTTCATATTTAATTTTAGTGAGAAGTTGTTGTGTTTGTCATTTCCTTTAGATATACCAGCAGTGATTATAGAAAAGACAACGGTACATTTCATTTCATTTCTTGTCCTTCAGCCAACAAAGTATATGGTCTTATCACGGTAGACAATGTGTTCTAAGTTCGTTAGTTCATTTATTTATATATTTTTTTTTTTTGTGTAGATGAAATTGTAACAACAATATAGCTAAGGTCAAACTTATTACGAAATTTATATTTGAATGATCAATTTTTCGTTCACTTACGGAGTGGCTTCACAAAGTTTTGATTTATGTTTAATTCTTTCGAAAACAAGGTCTCTAGTCCCATGGAAACACGAAAGAGCAAATGGGCTTTGTCTCTTTTCTTCCCGGAAAAGTTGCCATATGGACTTTGGATATTAAAGACGGACTAAGTTTAAATTTACGGAGCTAGAATAAAACAAGAACCAAAAACAACAAAAACACTTGAAAAATCCGAACCCTGCAATTACAGCCAATTTTTCATTTTTTTCTTATTCATACCATCTTTATTGTGCCGACTAGTCCTTTATATTTATATATATATATAGATATAGATAGATAGATACACACACTTCTCTCTATTTAAGAGAAACCTATAGTTTACACCAGCAAGTTAATTCTCATGGCTATTTGCATTCGTCGATTCACTTTGCTTGCCTTCTTTTGGCTTGCTCTGCTCTTTTCTGCTCCGGGTTAGATTCTTCACTATTAATTAGACTCGTAACACAAAATCACATTTAACTTAGTCTGAATGTAAAATTGTATACGGTCAACCGATAAAAAAAATTATAGTAAATATATTTTAAAAGTTAATGTCCATCTACTATAATTTTTTATATTTTAAAAGTTAAATTTATTATATTTGATAATTTTTATTAAAAACAATATAAAAATATTTTTTTGTCAGTGTATGATTTGCTCAACAAAGTTATCACCCATATCTTATTTTTTTTTTCAAATAACCCTAATATATGTGCAAAATCTAGCTGCAAATTTAATGAATTTTTTTAATCATGTTTTTCTTTTGTCCTTCTGTATGGTTCAAACTTATTTAGAGTTAGAGAGTACAAATGCACCTCTCATCAAAAGTATATATGCAGAGTTTTTTCTTGCATTTTTTATCCTATTTATATACATAATAATACTAACAATAATTATTAATTTACCTTTAACTATAGATTCGTCACTAATGCATGGATAATGCCTTTTTTTTTTTTTTATTAATTTACCAAAACGACAGTAAGGAATTAATTTATATAACTGCATCGATCTTTAACTCTCCTGAACCAGTGATTATCTAGTTATATTTATTTTCGTTGCTTTGTACTTGCAGAGGTTAGTATTGGCGCAGCAATCTGCGGGAGGCCTAGTGGAACATGGAGAGGGCCTTGTGTAATCTCTAGCATATGCAACGATCAGTGCAAAGAGCGGGAGAACGCACAGGGAGGATCCTGCTGGGTTTTAGCTTGTTACTGCACATTTTTCTGTAACAACTGAGACTGAAACATTACACCATTATTAATATATCCACTGCATGTTCTCTCAATAATGAATTCAACACTGAAACTATCAGTTTCAGTCGCAGCTGCTATGCTACGGTTTACCTATTACATCTTTGGGAATTGTGATGTTTCGAATTGTGTGCTTGAAAGAGTATGTGTAAAATTGATTTAAATGAATTTGATGTGTTGCATGTTTGGTAGATATGACTTATCATTATGTCAGGTTATGATAAATTTATTCGAGAATCGAGTAGAGTGTATAAAATAAATAATGAAATTCGAGAAGGCTTAAATAATATCATACATAAAAAAAATAGTAAACTTTCAAATAATAATTTAAGAAAATTTACTTTCAAAATATAATGAAAAGACACAACTATCTCGAGAAAATCCAACACACACAGAAAAAAAGGATGAAATCCTAAAAAGAACAACTAAAAAGCTCAATTAGAATTAGACTAATATTTTTGGTGATATCTGTCATACTATATCCATAAACAAGTTGTATCATGAAGCTCATCAAGACAATTGTCCAAATGCGAGAACCTCTCAACATATTAGTTGGGATGTATTTGTTAGTTGAAATGTCATCCATTCTTTGGATGTTCATTTTGTTGGATTTGAAGAATCTCAAGCCTTAAGTAATATTATTTATGTTTTAGATTTCATTATTTTAATAAAATTAAGACACAATTTTTATAAAATGAGTTAAATTGTATTTTGAAAAGAGAAAAAACTTGTTTAAAAGGTTTAAAAACAATATAGTTAATTACATTCCTATTTAAAAGATTAAACTCTTTCTGATGAGATTCAGAATATGATAGTCAATTAAAACAAAGAGTTGGAAAATCCTATTTTAGTGATTTAATTGATTAACACATGTTTTAATCGATTAAAATTGAAAAAGCTTCTTTGATTTTGAATGAATAATCGATTAAAAGTGACATATTTAGTTTTAATGAGATTTTTGCGTATTGTGAATTCAATTCTAGCACTCCCTTCTTTTATTGTACAGGTGTTATCCCATGATGTCCTCTCAGATAACTAGAACTCATAGACTCAATGATGGTGATAACTTCCTCTACAATCTTGAATAAAACTGATCCACCAAAAGAAGTGTCTAAGATCATCTTGGTCTGAGGTAGGAGTCCATTGCATAATGTTTGCACTTGCATCTCCACTTGAAACTCATGATTCGGGAATTTTCTCAATGGAGCCTTCAATCTCTCTCAGGCTTCACATAGTGGTTCATTAGCACCTTGTACAAATGTGGCTATTGATAGAGAAACTCCTTGGTGCTTTGGCTTTTAGGTGAGCTACACTTGGTGTTGCGTAGGGAGAGACTCTTACACAGATAAGAAACAAATGGAAGAGCTCCTCAAGCATGCGAAAGCAATGGAAAGGAAGGAAGAAAATCGTGGAGGTTGAGGTTTTTGGAAGAAGCTACGATTGAAGCTCCTTTGATGGTGAACTAGGTGATGCAAGTCTTGAAGGAGGTTAGGCCAACTTTCATGAGAGATTCTCTAGCTTCTTGGAGAAGAAACTCAATAGGAAACTTGATAAATGTGCAGAAAATTCAGCAGCATTTCATTAGGTAAAATCAAGCTTAGAATACATGGAGCCTAGGCATCTATTTATAGAGTTCAAGTGGCTTCTCATATATATAGATAGCGTGTAAGATAAGCTAAGGAGAAACCATAACTTGCATCACACACTAGGGTTAGGGTAACCTAGTGTGTGAAGCAAGCTTCCCCCAAACCCTAAGCACCTATCTCCTTCTTCCAACGAGAATGCGCAACATGGCATGGTCTAATAGGCACTACTAAACCCTAACCTAGGTGCCTTTACAAACCCTAAGGCACCTAGGCTTCATTTACAAGAAGAAAATTTCCTATACTAATTTTTACAATTTATCAAATGATCCTCAAAGCTCAGAATAATCAACATTTTAATCTGTGCAGGTGCCTCTGACTCTTCATTGGCTTCAAGGTGTCTGATCAAAGCTCTTGTGATTGGACCTTGTTTGGGCCTTCTTCCACCAGCTATAGCAGCCTTTGTCTCTATATTCTCGGTGATGGGAAGAAACGAGCAAGAAACTTCATCTCGACATCCTTCCAATCGATTAGACTTTGATTAGACTGTGATTGCAGCCATGCCGTTGCTTTCCCAATCAATGATAATGGAAACATCCTTAGAATAATTGCCTCCTTTTCTAGTTCTGCCACACCCACTGAACCACACAACTCATAGAAAGCGTACATATGAGTGTGTGGGTCTTCATGATCCAAACCAAAAAACGAATGAGAGCTTATCAGTTGTAGTAGTGCAAGCTTCATCTTTGCATTTTTTCATTCATGGTGGGCCTCGCAATGCTTGTGAAGTCTCTAGGACTTGCAGAAGCAATTGAATCCCCTATGGCTCTTCTCTAATTATGAGTCTGATTTTATGCCTGCTTTTCGTCGTCCGTTTTTACTTTTTGAAAAAGTTATGGGCTTTAAGAAGATGGTGATTAAACAAATTGTTGGATAAGGTTTCCTTCTCTTTTGTTATCAAACAAATTTCTTCTTGTAGTTCTTTCGATCTCTAGATCTACAAATAGTGGCTTTGAAGAAATTTTCCTCCTGGTGTGTGTTAGTACTTTCACAAGACTAATGATTTGATGAAGCCATGCAAGGCAAGCCCAACAAGACAAAGCAAGCAGGAAATTGGATGTGGTTTAGGTCTTGGTCTGGTGTGAGTGCGTTTAGGCTTGATTGGCAAATAATCTATTCATAGTCGAGGAGAAGTCCAACAACACAATGGTCTAAAAGTGTTTAAAAATCTAAACAAAAGAGTTAGCTAAGTGTTGGTTTAAATTGGTTTTTAAATACTACACTGGGCTAAAATAAAGCGATTCTCGTATTCATGAAATCGAGTTATTCGATGCCTGACAGAACTGAATTAACTATTTTTTGAAAAATAGAATTGGCGCTTTTTCTTCTATAAAAACAATGAGGTTTCTAAAATGCACCATAACACAGATACGAAAATAGAGAATCATTATAGTAGAAAAATAGTGAAAAACAGTTTTGTGCAATTGAGAGTTCTTGAGAAAAATCAATTGAGGCTTTTTGTTGAAGAGTTGACCCACACTGTGCTATTGGAGTTCTTCAACACTGTGCAAAGGCCTCTTCTGCGCGCCAATCAGGGAGTTTTTCTTTTCTTTACCATTTTTGATCCCTTTCTGTATCAAGATTTATGTAAATTGATTGTAAATCTGTGAAACTTTTGAAATAGTGTATTGTTGTAGGCTATAGGTTTTAGGCTGTGTGTGATTGCTGATTTGAGTGGGGACTACGGGGAGTAGGTGCTCATTTCAGTGGATGTTTGAATTGGTGTAGTACTGTAGAATTGGTATTCTTGTTCTGAGTATAACTGGACAATTGAATTTGCATTCTGTATAATTCTTAAGTTTGTATCAACTGCTATACTTGAGTCTTGATTTTGATAATTAGCCTCTGCAATCTTGTTGGTGTTAGGAGACTTGATCAGATATGTTAATATTGATTGAAATTAGCATAGAACTGTGTCAACTATTTCAAACTAGTAAATTTTGTAATTCTGTACTTCTTGCTCTTAATCAAATTTGTAACTTTTTGTGATTATTTTCTTAGTGTGGTATTGCTCTAGGAACTGTGTGAATTTGATCTGCTTAAGGTGCTGCTGTGAATCTGCTGTGTGTACTGTTTGAAATTTTCTCTCTGCCAGTAAAACAAATTGATTCATTCGTGCCCTAAATCAATTTATTTCTTCACTGCACCTTATATCTTTAGCATCAAGATTCATTAAAGTTTTTCAAATTGTGAAAACTATTTTTAGAGGTCTAAATTGGGAAAAATCTTTCAAAGTTCAATTCACCCCACTTCTTGAACTCAACCTAAAACGTTTTCAGTGCGGATAGACCCTTGATATAAAAAGGACAAAACCCTAAAACCACAAGTTAGTATACAAACTACAAATTAAAAAAAATAAAATTCAATCTAAAAGAATTATAAAGGAACAACTATTATATTTTGAAACACAAAATCCCTGGGAACGACGCCAAAAACTTGTTATCATATTTTGCTATGTTGGTAAGTGCACTAGTCACAGTGTAAGAAGTAATAAAATTATCACTCTTTCCAAAGGATTTGTGCAATATAAAACAATAACTACAATTATAATAAATTCAGATTTAAGAACAATTCCATAAATTGATAGTATGTGTAGAAATTAAAAATAATTAAAAGAATATTTTATAATTTTATCAATAGTTGAATGTAGAAAAGGATCAACAATAATATGATAAACTTACCAAGGTTAAGTCTTACCAATCTTCACTCGCATTTACTAAAATTGTTTACTTTATTTGCTATCATTAATGAATGTCAACCCCCCAAATTACTCACCCCCAATTCCTCAGCATATGAGCCTAACTTTATGTATTAACTGCCAATTCGTTGATCAATTATATAAATGAATCTTGCATTCTCACAAGGGTCTGAAGACAACGATTGCATTCTCATAAGGTTTATTTAATTCAGATCTAGATGCAAGTTATATTTTCCAATACTCTAAAGAATCAATAATTGAGTTATGAACCCAAGACAACAAGCGCTATGTATTGAATTAAAATGCTAATATAATGAAAGGAAAGACATAAATATTAAAGCAGAAACGATTACATGAGAGTTCAAAATGATTTAACTTAACATCGACAATAGAGAATTTAACTCCTCATAGACATGAGGATACCACACCTTGCAATAGAGTAGTGCAATACAAAGAAAAATCCACAAAAGTCCTAAGATTACCTTCCAAGAGTGAATTTCGAGCTCCAATATAGCCTAAGATACCTAACCCTAGTATGAGCAATTATTAAATAAACTACAAAATTTGACGATCGCTCCCAACCTAGGTCAGTTACGTCGGGTGCCATTGGATTATGGTACTGTTGCAAACTATGGGGCCCCACCTACGTCGAGCTCATGTGATGTGCGCTAGGCACATTTTTCTGGACTTGGTCTCCAGTCCACTTGTGCTTGGCTCAAGTTTGTTGAGTCGAGTGTGTCTTCTTTTACTCTAATATTCTACTTTCTCCCACTCTTTCAAAGATTTAATCCTTCTTCTTCTAATCCAATGCTTTTCTTCTCAAATTCAATGAAAACATTAGAAATTAGCAATCAAATTGTTTTCCTGACTCTCAATCAATTATTAACAATATCCAAAAAAAGTGAGAATGAAGCAAATTTTAAGTACGGAGGGAATTAATTTTTTTGTCATAAAATAGGTCAACAATAGCATGCAAATCAACTCTATCATGGAGTTTCGTACATACACTAGCTATGTGAGGGGCAAGAGAATTCCTTTCGATGATACCACTATCATTTTTTTCCTTGGCAATAAGGACCATTTTGGATACATGCCATTGTTAGCTTATTTTTTCAATGATGACAATGAATCGGTCGCAAATATAACAAGTAATAAATATATCGTTATTTTCCAATATTTGTGCACTATACTACAATAGTTACAATTATAATTAGTCTAGATTCAAGAACAATTCCATTATTTAGTTTGATGTAAAAAATAATATTTAATATTTTTATCAACAATTGAATTACAAAAAAGGATTAACTATGAATAATATGAGATTGTCAGGGTTAGACTTCACCAATCCTCACTCTCATGCACAAAAATGTTTACTTTCTTTCCAAACAATAATCAATGTCAGCCCAGTAATATACCCAAACCATAATTACTTAGATGAATGAGGCTAAGCTTATATATTAATCATTAATTTCTTGATCAATTATATAAATAAAACTTGCAATTGCCACAAGGGTTTTAAAAGAACAAACAAATCCTATTTTTTCCTAGACACAAGCTTTCATTTGGTATTTTAATTCAGTTCTTGATTACAGAAGATATTTCCCAATACCCAAAGAATCAAAGATAAAGCCATGAGTCAACATGACAGATAATAAGTACAAAATTAGAACACTAATACATTGAAAGGAAAGACATAAATATGAAAACCATAACGATTAAATAAGAGTTCATAAAGTTAAATTCTAACCCCAACAATAGTGGATTTAGATCCTCATAGTCATGAGAAATCTAGACATTATAGAAGAACAATAAAAATAAGAAATTACTCCTAGAAAACCCTAAAGATGTCTCTAATTTCCAATTTCGCTCCTTGACAACTCAAGATATCTAACTCTATTGCAGAGCAAATATCAAATACAATGTGATAATCGGTGATCGCGGCCGGATGAAATTTAGTGATGTCGAACACTACCGAATTTGTTATTGTTCCACACTTCCAGGCCCAACTAACGTTGGGCTCAGGTCTCGTGCACCAAACACAATTTCACTAAATTGCTCTTGGGTTTTCTCAGGCCCGACTCAGGTATTGGTGTCAAGTCTGAGTTGTTTTGTGTCAAATTGCTCTTTAATCACTCATCATTAGGGATTCAACCCTTCTTTTCTTAATCCACTGCTTTCCTGATCATTTTTTACTCAAAACAACAGAAATTAGCTATAAAATCCATTTTATAACTCTTATAATCATTTAGTAACCACTTAAAATTGAAAATTAAGCAGATTCTAAGCCTAGAGAGAATTGATTCTATCATAGAAAGTAGTCAAAAAATATAATATAAATGAGCTTTATCAAATTCCCCAAACTTAAAACCTTGATTACCCTTAAGCAAAGGTAACTTGACACAGATAGATAATTTATTCAACAATGATATAACAACTTAGAATCAAATCCATGCAATGTCATCAAAATCAATTAAGTATGTTTCTCCTCAAATAAACTCAGAAAAGAACAATGTCATCTCATCAAGTCTCAACTATGGTACCAAGTGTAAAATGCAAGAAAAAATACACACTATTTTCAACACAGATGGCAATTTATTTTCAGTGAACAACTAAAGGTATTATTTCTCACTAAAGAAAGTGTTTAACTCAAGCACTCTAGTGTCTCAAATATATTTTTCTCTCATCTATCACTAAATTCCACACTTTAACTTTTTTATTTTATTTTAAGAGCCAACAATTTAAACACTATACAACTTCACAAGGACTTTATTCAATTGTAATTTGGCTGGGCTAAGAAGAAAAATTGGTTTTTTTGGATGATTAGAACACTTCAAGCAAGTAGAGCAATTAGATCAATCAATAAATTCATAAAATTCTACTCTCTTTTATTTTAAATCCAAACCAATTATCAACTTTCTGCCAAACATATTTATTTGAATATATGATATTATTTTATTTTATTTTATTATGATTATTTTTTTGAAAGCACAACCTCTTATTTGCTCTTTATATCTCCATATTTTTAAGATATTTCCCCAAACATGAATTATACTAAGTACCTGATCTTGTTGTTTTCCTAACTCAAAGTGAGGTAGTCAAACAAAGCGAAACAATTTCAATGATGAACAATATCTTTTTAAGTATAAAAAAATGATAGAATGCGAAGAACGAGTGAGAGAGGAACGTTGGCAGCGAATAGAAGCAAAAGAGAAATATCAACCATGATGACTCAAGTAAAGGATTATGTAGTGGAGCATGAAAAGATTGCAGAACATTGGAAGACATGCTTTTCTCAGTTGGCTTCACTGACAAATAGAGTGATTTCGGGATCCCAAGAATGCTATCTGAAACCGAGCCAACTTTGTTTTTCTTCAATCCACCAAATGAAGTTAAAATTTTTATAGAGCATTACAAATGGCTAGTGAGAGAGATGAAGGATATGGTTGCTCATTACTGAAACTAATAGTTATTTTACTTTGTTTCCCAAAAGATTGTAATAAATTTTGTCATCAAACAATTCAGATCTCTCAATTAATTCAAACTCATGTTTAATTTTCATGTGCATTCCACAATTTTATAGCTGCTGCTTAATTAGTTTGCATTTGAATTTCCTTTTTTGTTACATTGTTCTAATTCATTTTTGAAATAAAATAAAAATAAAAAATGTAATAATGACAAAATTTCTGCAACATGCATACAAAACTCAAGCAATTCGCAAAAGGATAGAAGATTGGGGTGAAGACAAGACATTGACCAGTTGAAAGACCAAATAGGCCTAATCCTAGAAGCCCTAGCAGCCTTAAAGAGTACTAGTGAAAACCCCACAGTTAGGAATCAGGAGGCGACTTCTTCCAATCCTGTGATATCACAGATTTGAATAATGTCTATTCAGAGTCATGCTAACCAGGGGAATACAATGATTCATGCCGAATTTCCCCTGTATGGCCTACCTCCGAGTTATGTCCCGCCTTATGAAGAATATCCCGAACAAGAGCAGTTACTGCCGATGGCCCCTGTTAACTTTTTGAGCATACCTGTGGACCTACAAGGTCAAAATCAAATACCATTGAATACGCGCCCAACAAGCATAAATATTGTGTGACCAACAATTTTTACAGCGACTCACCTAGTCGTTCATCCACGGGTAACGGGCGAAGGGACACAAGTAGGGCCCGTAACACCAGCTATAATTCAAAGAGCCTTCCATGATGCGGAAGAGGCAAAAAGTAAGCTGAAATTTCTGGGGGAAAGACTTATAGTTATCGAGGGAGGAGGTAGTTATGGATTTGGGGACACTGGAGGATTATGTTTGGTTTTAGATGTTATAATTCCCCCCAAGTTCAAAGTGCCTGAATTTGAGAAGTACAGAGGCACCTCTTGTCCCAAGATCCATCTTACAATGTATTGTAGAAGGATGACAATCCATGCAAATGATGAGAAATTATTAGTACTCTTCTTCTAGGATAGCTTAGCAGGCACGACTTTAAGTTGGTATATGCATCTGGAGCCAGCCCGAATCCGGTCATGGAAAGATTTAGTACATTCTTTCTTGAAATAGTATAAATACAACATTGACATAGCTCTTGATAGATTATAGTTGCAAAGTATGTCAAAGAAGAGTGCGAAAACCTTCAAGGAGTATACGTAAAGGTGGAGGGAAATAGCTACACAGGTAGAGTCACCATTGCATGACAAAGAGATGGTGGCTATGTTCATAGACACCATGCAATCTCTGTTCTATGAACATATGTTGGACAATGTTTCTTCCAACTTTTCCGACATCGTAATGGAAGTAGAAGAGAGGCCATTGGTGAAATAAAATTGTCTACACAAGTGGGGCTATGTACTTTTCAAATAGTGTTCCAAGTGATGGATATACTTCTAGCTTATAGTTGTTTACTTGGACATTCTTGGATACATACTGTTGGCGTTGTGCCTTCTACCTTACACCAGAAACTTAAGTTGTAGTTAATGACAACTAATCATAGTCTCTAGAGAGGAAGATTTTCTGGTGAGTGGACTGTTCTCTACTCCATACATTGAAGTTACTGAAGAAGCTCTGGAAACTTCTTTCCAAGCCCTCGAGATTGTGAGTGCAACATACGTTGAGCCTTCTAGGGTAAACCCGCACTTGTCAAATACATCATTAATGATGACAAGAATCATGCTGAAAGAAGGCTACAAGTATGGTAGTGGACTTGATAAAAATGGTCAAGGACTTGTATTTCCACTAGAAGTGGCTAAGGGAAGATATGGCCTGGGATACCGACCCACTTAGGCTGACAAGAAAAGAGTGGCAGGAGAAAGAAAATAGAGAAGCATGGCTAAGCTACATTTTGCAGTCATATTCCTCTATTGCAAGACTATTCTAAATGAAAATCATTAACAATCATTCTCTAATCAATGTGGACTTTATTGGGCTTGTACTGTGGTCAGGGGTTAAGGGGGTTTTGAAGAAAAGGAAATTAAAGATCCAAAATGTTAGCACTAGTGAGTTGCTATGAAGATTTGATGAAGCCAACCATGTGATGAAGTTCAAGACCTTATGATCATATGTGGGCTGCATGGAGCTTGCATGAAGATTGGAAGAGCTCGGTCTAGAACTTAAGATTGTGTGTTGTGTGTCAAGTTTGAGTTCAAATCAGTAATGTATGCAATCTTAATCAAGGATAAGCTCCATAAGTGTTTTCTGATTTAACAAAAGATTTGAGAAATCATTAAAATCAGAACTTGCATTTTGAATAACTATTTTAACGAAAATGAGAAAAACAATCGACTGTTTGAGAAAACAATCAATTGAATTTTAAGACAGTTGTCTATAAATAGTTGGCGCACTTTTGAAAACATATATGAAATCATTCTGAACATTTTTTGAGCAAGAACTGTGAGTTTTCAAAGAGAGAAAAATGCCTTCTTGTCTAGTGATCAAGATCATTCAAACTCTTTCATCAAGAACTATTTTTCTGAATATTGCTGGAGCTTTGAATTGACTGGGACTCATACATCATTGATCTGATCATCAGACTAAGCCTTCTATACCCTTTCTTCATTACTTTTGTAATCTATTGTATAGAAGTGCTTGTATTGTTGTGTGTGACACATATCTTTCATTGTATTGGATTCTTTTCTGGTGTGAGTTACCTGGTGTGGTAATTCTGTGTGAGCAGTGGGTTCTGTACAGTTTGTAACTTGCTGAGGGGATCAGTAAGGTGTATTCTGGAATATATAGTGGAGTCTGTATAGTTCTAGGTTTTGTTGTAGGTTTCAGCAGAGGGTTTGCTGCGGGGAATAGTGTATTCTTGCGGGTTGCAAGTGATTGAATTGCTATAAATTGATTTGGTTGATCTTTTATAGTGGAAATCCTTACTGTGGAGTAAGGGACTGGACGTAGCCCTTGAGGAAGGGTAAACCAGGATAAATCTGTGTGTTCTTGCTGTTTCTTACTCACTTCTTTATCGTTCTTGCTGATTTTCTTGAATTTTCAGAATCTGATAAATTTCTTTAACTGGATTAATTGATTAACTTTTTCATAATCATTTAAGTATTCTTGAAAGCACTTAATTCTTCTAAAGACAGTTTACTCAACTTATTTTTGAATCTGAATTGTTTTCTAACTCACTGAGTTTACTGTTTAATAACTAGATTACCCATTTTCTGTAAATCAACAATTTTGTAATTCACTGTGTTCACTATTTATGTTAGCACCAAGGCTAAGCATGTGATTTGATGAAGTCAATAAAGACCATAGCTTGCTGAAGTTTCTAATGGATTGGATCTAGACTATGTTAGATCAATGCCTAGCATGTGAGTTGATGAAGACTGCATCATGAAGAATCTGTTAGAACCAACCTGGACCAGAATTGTTCAAGTGAAGACTTTGTGCCAACATGAAGATGGTTGGGTGATTCGGTTTTGGTCCTTAGTTGAGTTTGTGTGTTGGTGATTGGCTTAGTCCTTAATCATTAGTGGCATGGTTCATCATTCCTGAGGTGCTAGAGAGATTCACAAATATTTTTATTAAAACTGTTTTTAAGAAAAATAACCCAAACTGTTTTTTGCTGGAAAAGGTTTTTAATCAATTGAATTTCTAAAACAATCGATTGAATGTGACAGTTATTTCTGTTACTATTGGAATATTTGATTGGGTCAACTAACGGTCAATTCAATCGATTGAATGGTTTGTTCAATTAATTGAACTGTGACAGTTAAGCTGTTTTAAAATTGATTTGGGTATTTAAAGGAATGGGCACTATCATTTTCAGTAATCTAAGATTTTCGAAAAGCATTCCTTAAGATTTTCTAAGTGAGATATAGCACCCCTTTTGTGCGATCATCCTTTGTCAAAGCTTTTCAAATCAAGAAACCTCTAAGAACGTGAATCTTTAAAGCATCCTTGAGTGAGGTTCTTGCAACTTTCGTTCTGGACCAAAGCTAAGTCTTCTATACCTGATCTTCATTCTTTGTAATCTGTTTTGTGTAGAAGTACTGTGTGATCAATTCCTGATCTTGTTGTTTTGTAATCTATTTGCTGTTTTCAATTACTGGGTCTGTAATTGAGTTGGTGCAGTGGGTTTCTGCACTGGTCTCACATCTGTTGAGGGGTTTAGTAGAGTGTGAGTGCTGCAGGGAGTAGTGTTGCTTGTGGATTGCAAGTGTTGTGGTGCAGTGGGTTTCTACACTGGTTACACACTAGCTGAGGGGTTCAGTGAGGTGTGGGTTTACTGCTGGGAGCAGTTTGTAACTTGTTGGGAGCAAGGGTTGTAAACTGATCTTGTGATCTTTTTAGTGGAAATCTTTGCTAGTTTGCAAAGGACTGGACGTAGCCCTTGAGGAAGGGTGAACCAGTATAAAAATTCTGTGTTCTTGCTTTTCTCCCTACTCTTCTTAATTTCTTTTATTCAACTGCTGTTATCATTTAAATTGATTGGATTAAAATCTGATCATATTGTTGATTATATTCTGAACATCTGTTACATATATCTGAATCAATTTTGTTTCTGGGTTATTTCTAATCTACTGGATTGTGTTTAATCACCTTGAATCTAGATTAACACATTTCTATACTGTAAACTGTTTTCTGGATTTATCTTTAACAACTTCCACTGTGCACAATTGATTGTTTACTGGACAGTCCAGAACTACACAAGTTGATTGATTGAATTAAGAATTTTCATTCTCTATTTCAAGAACAAATCAGATTTGTGAAAAGATTTTGAAAGTTCAATTCACCCCCCTTTTGAACTCGGTCTAGACCTTATTTTACAGTTTATTAATCTATTTTTCCAGAAAAGTTGACTTTTCACAATAATTGGTTAAAAACAGTGTTCATACATTAAATATAGTTTGTATTGTTTGATAAAAGATTCTTTAATCAGTGATTCATTACAAACTTGGATTTAATCTAATTCTTTGATTTCTTAAATTAATCTTCTAGAACTGGTTTTACAGTACACTGTTTTTCCAGAACTTGCTTTACAATATACTATTTTCTTTCTAGAATTAATATCTGATTCCAGTTTACTGATTCTGTGTGATTGTTATTATTCTGGAATTTGTTTTGAACCTTTGCTGATTGCTTTTCATATAATCTTGAATAGTTTCTTTAAAGACTTTTCATTTCTCACATTGAAAAATATATTTGCGAAAATTTTTAAAGGTGCTCAATTCATCCCCTCTTGAACTTGGCCAAAACTTATTTTACAATTGGCATCAGAGCTAGGACTTGAATCCTAGTCAAGTTTTCGATCTATGGCCGAGAACAAGTTACCTTTTGCTGAGGGAGCCTTTGTACACAGGCCACCCATGTTTTGCAGGGTCAATTATCAATTTTGGAAAGTGAGAATGAAGATTTTTATTGAATCTATTGACCGTGGTATTTGGAATGCAATAGTGAATGGTCCATACATTCTAGTTTTTGTTGTGAATGGTATTTCTGTTGCAAAACAATTTGATGAATTGACTGCAAATGGAAATAAGCGTGTTCAATATGATTGTGTTGCAAAGAATATAATCACTTCTGCTTTGAATCTTGATGAGATCTTTAGGGTATCACAGTGCAGTTATGCAAAGGAGATGTGGGATATACTTGAGGTCACTCACGAAGGCACTACTGATGTCAAACGGCCTAGAAAACATGTGCTGATTTAGGAATATGAATTATTCAGAATGCAGCAAGGAGAATCAATTGCAGATGTGCAAAAGAGATTCACTCATATAGTCAATCACCTAATCCGGCTTCAAAAACAGTTTGACAAAGAAGAGCTGTCAACACCCAATTTCATCCGGGCAAATAAAATTATTTCAAAATAAAAAATATATAAAATTAGAATAAAAAATTTGTGTTATGTAGTTTTTATCATACTTTGTCATTTAAATTAATAAAAAAAAAGAAGTTTTGATTTCATTTTTATTTTAATGAATAAAGTTTTGAAATAAAATTTATAAAAAAGAAAAGACAAAAACAACAAAGTAAAATTAAAAAAGAAAAGGAAAATAATAATAAATAAAATAGGAAAATAAAATAAATAAGTAATGAATAAAATAAAAAATGATAGAAAAATAAACAGAAAAAGAAGAAAAAGAAGTGTTGGATTTGTTTTAAATAAACTGCAGAAATACAATAAAAAAAATAAAACCCATTAAGAAATTCAGTTAGAAAATAAATTGTCTTTGAATAAAGCCCAAATTAATAAAGGGTTCATTTTGAAAAAAATAAAGTAAATTAGTTTGTTGAGATCCAGTCCATTAAAAGTGTGTTAAAAAAGGAAAATAAAATTGATATTTTGTATCCTTTCTTATTAAAATGCTGCCACATCATACTTTCTCTCTTCACTGAATAATCTGACTGCCTTTTAAGGTACTCATTTTTAATGCACGAAAATTAATTTAAAATTCAAAAGAAAAAGGTTAATTAATGAAAATTTGAACATATTAGCTGGGGAAATCTGATAATAATTGGTGATTATTTTGCTTAATTGCAAATAATGATATTAATGGGATATTATTCTGCTTAATTGCAAATAATGATAATAATGGGTGGTTATTGTGCTTAATTGCAAATAGCTCTGATTGATTTTGATTTATTCTTCAACATCAAACTGAAATTAGTGTGTAAATTCATTGAATTGATCTAGCAGAGCAATTAAGGGGTCTGAGAAAATTTTATAAAAGAAAAGACCAAAATAAAGAGGGGACAGGATTTACTCTGGGCAATATTTTACACCCATCTTTAGAAAAATAAGAGAATTACACACATTTTACACACGTTTTAGGAGAAAGCACTAAGATTACACTCGAAAAAATAACTGAAGATCTGGATGCTTGAATTAGAAGAAATAGGTAAATTTTGTTAAAGCTGGTCTTCAACTGGTATGTCTTGATCGCTTAGCCTCATGTGGTTGTTCTATTTGTTTTTATTTTGTTTGCCCTGGTTTTGTTTGTTTTGACTTATTGAAATTTGAATATCATGATTATTAGTATTTTGTATTTCTAGTAAATAATTTTTCATTATAAATTTGTTTTTTCTAGACCGGAGATGCTGCTATAAGCACGTCTTATATTTGTTTTTGTTATAATAGAGATGTTGTTCTAAGCACGTCTCATACTTGTTTTTGTTATATCGGAGATGCTACTCTAAGCACATCCCGTTGTTTAATTCTTCCCAGAGGCTACTGTTTCACACAGTCTTTAAAGGATCCAAAAAATGAAAACCTAAATCTTAGTAGATCATGGAAACAAGAACATAGAGTACTCAAAAGAAACCCTAAACCATTTTTTTTACCATTGTTTTTTTTCCTTGGTTTTCTTAACAAATCAATAAATAGTGTTTAATTTCAAATAAATTTGTGAACATATTAAAAAATATATAGAACATTTCCAATTTTTAAAGAAAATATAAAATGTTTTCCAGAAATTAATAAAATATATAATTTTTAAAAAATATATAAAATATTTTCCAAAAGTTAATTAAGTATCAAATTTTCAAAATTAAAAATATATAAAAAAAGTTTTCAAAATAAAAAGAATAAGTAAAACAGTTTCCAAAATTAAAAAATATAAAACAATTCTCAAAAATAAAAAAAAATAAAAAATAAAATAGTTTTAAAAATAGTAAAAATATTTACTTTTTAGAAAAAAAATGTGAAACAGTTTCAATAATCTAAAATTTTAACAATAAAAAAATATAAAACTTTCTCTTAAAATCAAGATTAAATGAAGTTTTCAAAAAAATAAAAAAATAAATACAAACAATCATAACAAACCAATTTCAAAATTAGAACTACGTTAACCCTGATTTTCTATCACGGTTAGAGATACGTAGGATCAAGGTCAATCCTTGTCGGGCCCAAAAAATAAAAAAAAATGTATGTCTATTTGTCTTATGTTTGCTTATTATTTGCATATTTTTTATTTATTTGTATTATACTTGTTAGCATGTTTTCTTTTTCATATTTATTTATTTGTTTTGTTTTTATATTTGTTTTTTTTTGTTATTTTATTTTTCTTTATTCATATTATTATTGTTATTGTTTAGAAAAAATGACATTTTGTAAAATCACACTTATACTCATTCGATTAAGGGTATCGTCTTAGGACGGGCATTATGGGGTAGTAATACCTTCCTCACACGTAACCGACTCCGAATCTTGAATTTGGTTCGTACACATTCTATTTTTGTTTTTCTATGGTTTTCCATGATAAACTATGGTGGCAACTCCAATCTCTATTTGAATATTTTTAAAGTTAATAATTTTAATCACCCTTTTGTGATCCCGGTTGCGACAGATGGCGACTTTACTGGGGATCATTTTATAGAGTCAGGCCAATTTAATTAAATGAGTAAAATTTGTGTGGTTTTTTTGGATGTTTACTTTTTCCTTTCTTTGTATATATTGCATGTTATATATTTTAATTTGCAGCGTAGGAACGTATTCCAAGTATGAAATATTGAATCCTAGGGTAGAAGACATGCTATGCTATATATTCTGCCTGTGAATTTTCTGGTTGTTTTGCAGATGAGGGTTGGGTATGTATTTTTCTCCCTTCACACACACTTTATTGTATATCATGAGTGGGGCTTTATACCCGGGTATGTGAAGCTTAGAAATAGAGTTGTGTAGCAAAACTGGACGAATGTCGTCCTAACCAGGTGTGCGAAAACTCAAGCTAGAGTCGGTTTCCTTTATTGTCATTTCTATAAAGATTATCATTACTGATTGATATGGATGTGTGGTAAAGGGAGCATAACTCTAGTGGCCTTTAGTAAGAAATTAGGATAAGCCACCCTTTGTGAGCACATTTACATGCCTAGAACTTAAGCCTCATTAGGGCAAACCCTAATTAAGACACTAAGGGAGACTTTTTGTAGCTCAATGATTAAAAAAAATTAATTTTTGGAAAATGAAAAATAAAACTATTAATCCCATTTTTTTAATGTATCACATACTTTCTATTTCAAAAAAAAAAAAAAAAAAAAAAAATGAAATTAAAAAAAAAAAAAAAAAAACAAAAGTGGATTTCGAAAAAAAGTAAAAAAAGTAAAATACATTAATCTCATTTTTCTCACATGCATTGCAGTTTTTTCCTAATAAAAAATGATTTTGTAAAATAAAAAAAAAACATTAAATATTTTTATCCCACATGATTTGCATATTTTTTTTTCTAAAAAATTATTTTGGGAAATAAAAATAAAAAAAACATTAATCTCATTTGACATTGCATATTTCCTTTTTCTACAAAATGATTTTGAGAAATAAAAAACTATTAAACATTTTCCTGGATCACATTTTTTTTCTCTAAAACATGATGTTTGGAAATAGCATAAAAAAATTTGATCTCATTTTTCTTCATATGCATTACATATTACATTTTTGAAAAAAATCAAAAGAAATGAGGTTATGCATCCATTTCTATAACATTAAAAAAAATTGAAATAAAATTTTATTCATCAATACATTCCCATGATATTACAAAAAAAAAAGTAATAATAATAATTTTTTTTAAATAGTTTCATTCATACATTCATTTTTTTAAGATTAAAAAAATAATACGAAAAGGATTGCATTCATTCATTTATGCATACATTATCATTTAAAAATTCATATATTTAAAAAAAAATCGTAAAAGAAATATGGGATTCATTCATTCATTCCTTCATATACATCTCATGGAATCTATTATTATCTAAAGTTTCATGTATCATTCATGTACTCTCATATAAATAACATACATGAATTCTTAAAAATATTGTTTTAAATAGAGTCAATGCATACATTTTCAAAATCTGATTCAAAAAAAATTATAGAATTTATTTTCATATTATTATTCATTCAATAAAAAAATAGATTTCATATATACATCATGCATTCAATAAAAAAAAAATGAATAATATGTATTTTCATCATGCATGCATCTTCATAAGAATTCCCAAATAAAATCTCATACATATGTTCATGCATTCTCATGACACTTATGCGTTTCTTTTAAATGTTGATATTAAATAATAATAACAAAATCAATCTCATTACATTCATTCATACATTTTCAAAAATAAAATTTTATACCTTCTAAAAAAGAAAAGAGAAAGATAAACAATAATTTCATGTATTCATAAATGCATTTTCTAAAGAAAAGGAAGAAATTTTTCGTGCATCCAAATTTTATACGTCCATATATTTGCATTTTCTAAAAAAAATCATAAATGAATTCCTAAAAATTTCATGCATAAAAAAATATAAAAAAGAAGACAAAACAAAAAAAAATTGCTTAATTAGTTTGTATTTTTGTGCATCTTTTTCTAATTTGCTAGCATAAAAAAAATTATTGACATGCATACATTTTGCATGCATCATACTTCTAAATATGTATCATACATTATGACATTCACCACGCATCTAAACATGTATCACATATCTTAACATACATCATACATTCGCACATGCATCATACATCTTCAAAGGCATCTATACTACATTCTATAACATAGAAGGAATTTTGAAAATATATTTTACAAGGAATATAAAATAAAAAAAAATAGAGTTTTATGTATTGTTCATGCATTCTCATAAACAAAAAAAGAATAAAAAATGAAAAATAGCAAAAATGAAAAATAGAGTTTTATGCATTCTCTTAAAATCAAAACAAAAAATAGAGTTTTATGCATTCTCTTAAAATCAAAACTGAAAAATAGAGTTTTGTGCATTCATTCATATATCCTTATTAAAAAAAATATAGCTCTCATTTCCAAAAACAAAAACACTAAAAAATAAAATAGAGTTTTATACAATTACTCATGCATTCTCATTCAAAAATGAAAAATAAAAAATAAAGTTTTATGCATGCATATATGGATTTACTTAAAATCAAAACTTAATAGAATTTTATGCATGCATCTATGCATGATCTTTCAATTAAAGCTGAAAAATAAAATAGAGTTTTTGTGCATTCATCTATGCATTCTCATTTTC